>Ga0074197_1000093_pt1 | contig 147320 bp, 160 predicted proteins | sample EPASupsiteSAE305_FD_64526 | JGI IMG/M metagenome (GOLD analysis project Ga0074197, IMG submission 64526) | Bioremediated contaminated groundwater microbial communities from EPA Superfund site, New Mexico - SAE3-05 reassembly with SPADES | ecosystem: Environmental > Aquatic > Deep subsurface >... | reverse complement strand
CAGCCCATTGCTGTCGCAAGTGCAAACATGGCCGGGTGGCCCGCTCCGAAAAGATGGACGCAGGACGACGGGGAGAGTGTTCGTTTCGCTGCCATGACAACAGAGACAAGGTCCCGGTACCGGTAGGCTTCCATCAGGGGCACGACCGCTCCGACCGGACAGAAGGTGAAACCAAGATCGGTCACGTCCTTTCCGGATTTTTCCCGGAGATCGGTAAAAGTCCCGCCCTGCACCGGCCCGGCAAGCGGGGCATCGGGACCGAAAACCTGCTTTGCCTCGGCAAGGCGCTGGAGCGTGATCGCCATCTCCCGCTCGGTCGTCTCCCGGTCTGCGGACGGGTGGGTGGGAATATCGAGCGGGACCCAGATGTCGCTGCCGATATCCCGCTGGAACGAGAGGGTCTCGATATTCGTGATCGAGACCTCGCCATAGACCGACAACTGGAACGAACCGGAATCGGTCATGATAACACCGTCGTAATCAAGCAGTTTGTGCAGGCCTTCGGAAAGCGCCCGCTCGCGGTACTGCTTGCTCTGGGAAAAGATGTAGGCATTGGTGATCAGGGCCTCGACTCCCATCTGCCGGATCTCTTTTGGGCTCACGAGCTGGAGATGGGGATTAATCACGGGGAGAAGCGCGGGAGTTTTTATGGTTTTTTTGCCGACCGTCAGCTTCCCGAGACGCCCCGCGATATCACTGTAGAGACTTTCAAATGCTATTGCCATGCCACACCGGAAATATCCGAGTATGTTTGCTGTATAAAGGTTAAACGGTTGTCCTCATTGCTGATCGTGGAAGATCTGGCCTTCGAACGTGAGGATCTCGACATTTTTCGAGGTCCAGCAGGGGGCGGTGAGCCCGGCTTTTGTGCAGGTGTGATCGAGGAATGTTTTTGCATCCCAGCCATAATCAGTTGCAACCTGCGGGAGCAGGAGCCCGCTGGTACCCATGCCCCGCACGATCAGGCCGTGCCGGCCGACTTCGATATGGGCCGGGCGTTCCATGGGAGGGCAGTCGAGCGTAACCGGGACGGTAAGAATCGTGACTTCAACCGAGATGAGCGGGAGTTCGCCTTTCCGGACTTCCGGGAAGCGGGGATCTTCGAGCGCAGCCGCTTTTGCTGCGTGTTCGATTGCCTCCCCAAGCGGCATCACCGGGTAGGGAAACCCGATGCAGCCCCGGAGTTCCCCGGAGATTGTCAGCGTGACAAAGACCCCGCGCTTGTCATCAAAGACCGGGGTCAGTGTAAGTTTTTGTACGGGCTTTTTTCCGATTGCATGATCAATGGCCCCGCGGGCGAGCCGGACCGCGAGTGCCCCTTCTTCTGCATTGAGCAGTTTCATGGCAGCTATCCCTTTCCTGTGACTGACTAGGCGAAACGGGTTTAACAATCTATCGAAGCCAGAAACCGCCCAGGGCCGGACGCTGTGCTTATCTCTCCGGAACGCTAATTATTACAGGAGAGGGAGAGAGCGGCTGACGGTGACCTTTGTGGTCGCTGAGGAAAGTCCCCCCACCCACCGGGCACGCAGCCGTACGCAAGTACGGGTGGCGAGAGTCACGGCAATGGCACAGAAACGACACGGCCTGTTTTCAGTCATGATGCGGTTGAGCCCACAAGGCGAGAAGCGCGATTAACATCGTTGCGAGTAACCCGCTGAGCGTTCACAGACAGGATACGATGAAACGGCGAATCCCTGCGGGTGCAAGCCAGAACAGGACAAATGGAGCGCTCGGTATCCGTCCGGGTATGGCGCCCAGCTGAATGCCGCTATGAACAAAAGGAGGCTTACTCCTCCCACTCACTTTTAATGAAACATTATGTTTTAGGGACCGGGTTTTGGATCCGGTAAAAATAGTTGAATTATTTGTTTATCGGGTATCCTTCCTTTTCCGTGACAGACGTAAACGCCGCCATCAGCTGCCGGGTTACGGGACCGGGTTTTCCGCTGCCGATAACCCTGCCATCAACCCAGGTGATGGGAGCGACTTCTGCTGCGGTGCCGGTGCAGATCATCTCGTCAGCAGTATAGATATCGAAGAGCCCGAGGTTCTGCTCCTTAACGGTGATTCCCAGCGACTTTGCGATCTCGATAAGCACCATGCGGGTGATTCCCCGGAGATTGTTGAGGGTCGGAGGGGTGATGATCTCGCCGTTCTTGACGATGTATAAGTTATCCCCGGATCCTTCGGAGATATACCCGTTCGTGTCAAAGAAGATTGCCTCGTCGCCACCCTTGTAGTTCGCCTCGATCTTTGCAAGGATGTTGTTGAGGTAGTTCAGGCTCTTGACATTGGGCGGGAGCGATTCGGCAGGGTTGCGGCGGATCCCGACCGTGACTGCCCTGAGACCTTTCTCGTACAGGTCCCCGTACATGGCGCCCCACGTAACCGCGATCACGACCACCGAGGGTTTCGGGCACTTCCGGGGGTCGAGACCGAGATCGCCGACTCCACGGCTGATGATCGGGCGGATATAGGCATCGGTCAGGTTATTCCTGCGGAGGGTCTCGCAGATGACTTCGGTCATCTCCTCCTTGCTGATCGGGGGCTTGATATCAATGGTCTTTGCAGAATCGTACAGGCGGTCAAGGTGTTCCTTGAGCCGGAAGATCCTGCCGTTGTAAGCCCGGATGCCTTCGAACACCCCGTCGCCGTACAGGAACCCGTGATCGAAGACCGAGACCCGGGCCTGTTCCTGCGGGACGTAGTTACCATCAATATAGATAATCATGGATTGTGATTTGGTTGCGGGGGGTTTTGTAGTTTATTCTTTTGAACGGGAAACCTACTCCGGAAAAATACCCTGACGCGGAATGAATCCGGGTCAGCACGATCAGCTGAAACCGGGAAAAAGAAAAGAGGTCCAGGAGAGGGGGTCTTTTATTTTTTCTGACGGCAGGACTGCACAAAATGCTGCATCATATCCCTGCTTGCTACCGGGTGAAGGTGCGTGTAGCTGCCGAGCGTGTTCTTTACGGTTGCTCCATCAAGATTATCCCGGATACCTATACCCCGGGAGAGGGTGTATGCAAACCGGGTTTCTTTTTCAAGCACGACTTCCGAATAGTGGAATTCGTGGCCCCGGAACTGTGCTTTGCCAAACACCGAATCCGCAGTGCTTGTTCCTTCAACATAACTGACAACGCGACGGGCCGGCATCCGTGTCTCACCCGCAAATACCCCGCACATTGAACAGGATTTCTCTTCAGGAGCATCCTGCCATCCTTTTTTCAGGGTCATGCGGTCGGTCAGATACATGAGGCCGCCGCATTCTGCATAGATCGGGACACCGTTGTGCGACTGCTCCCGGATCGCGCTCCGCATCCGCTCGTTTTCTTCCAGTTCTGATACGAAAAGCTCCGGGTATCCCCCGCCAATAATATACCCATCCGCATCCGGGAGCCAGTCATGGACCGGGCTGAACGGGACGGTCTCCGCACCGAGATTGTGGAGGATATCGAAGAGATCGGCATAATAGAAGTTGAACGCTTCATCAAGGGCGATCCCGATCCGTATGTCCGGCTCCGGGACCGGCTCGAAGAGAGGCGACGGGGTCCCGGGAATTGGCACGTCCTTCATTAAGGATTTGAACCGGTCGATATCCACGTACTGGCCGATGAGGTTCGTGATGGATGCAATGCGGGAATCAAAATCCGACCTGCCTGATCCTTCCCGGTACGGGACGAGGCCGAGATGACGCATGGCAAGCTGCATCTCTTCCATCCGGGGAATGGCACCGATCACCGGTACTCCGCAATAGTGCTCGATTGCCGTGACGGCTTTTTCCTTGTGGGAATTTCCCTTGACATTATTGAGGATGACCCCGGCTATGTTGATCTTCGGGTCGAACGCCTGGAAACCTTTGACAATTGCAGCAGCACTCCGGGTGATACTCTGTGCTGATACGACAAGGATAACCGGGAGATCGAGTTCTTTTGCAACCGCTGCCGTACTGCCGCTGTCGGTCAGCGCTTCAGCCCCCTCGTACAATCCGCGGACTCCTTCAACAAGCGCAAGATCTGCTCCCCGGCAGCCGAACCGGAAAACTTCATGGATCTGGCTGGTCGACAGCGCAAAACTATCGAGATTCCGGCATGGGCGGGATGAGACCGCTGACAGGTAGGAGGGATCAATATAGTCCATCCCGACCTTGAACGTCTGGACTCTCTGGGACTTTGAAAGAATTGCTGCGAGGGCAAGCGTGATGCTTGTCTTGCCGCTGCCGGATCGGTCTCCCGTGATGAGAGCCGCTTTCATACAAGGCTCCGCAGTACGGCACCAAACTCGCTCTCCACGATCTCGCGGACCCCGAGCGTTTTTGGATGGAGATCGATCTCGACCATGACGTGCTGGTGGCCGATTGCCCGGAGGGGTTCGACCTGACGGGGGCCGTTTGTTATGGAGAAACATTCGATGCCATTTGTATATTCGGGAGGAATCGCATGGGGAACCCCGGCGATAAGGGCAAAGGCCGGGCCGATCTCCTGCAACCGTTTCCCAAGAGCATCCCCGTTTGCCCCGTACTCGTCCAGCGCTCCGATACGTTCCGGCCTGACACCCCGGGCGGCCATCTGGTCATGGATCCGCTGCGCATCCGCCCGGGTCTTAGGCAGACCCCGTTCATTGAGATTTGCAATATAGGTGATATCGGCATCCGGGCAGGCATCATGGAGGGCAAGCAGGGCATCGGAGAACATGTATGCGGTCTCCTTCTTGGCGTTGAGGATGGCAACCCCCTTCGCACCGCTCCGCGCAAGTTCAAGAAGGCGTTGCGCTGCAACATGCTTGAGATCCCCGCGTGAGGGTTCGATATAGGCCCGGCATGCGGCTCCCCGCAACCGTTCCACTTCGTTGGCTTTTTCCATCATGAACCGCTGGCGGGTGAGTTCTTCTTCCGATATCCACCCGGCCTGCTGTGCGGATTCAAGCGTTGCAAGAACCCCGGCGATATTTTCCGGGAAGCCGGCATGGATGTCGACAGCGATAATGGGGGTCGTTATGCCCGCACCGTCAATTGCGGACTGGAGATCTTCCCCGATGATCATGGAGACACAGGTCCCGATGACGGCCATCCGCTTTGGAGCAAACTTTTCCTCAGCATAGCGGAGCACGTCTTCAAGCGGGTTCTGGCCCCCGAAAATAAATTCATTGTCGGCAAGCGAAGTTGTCAGGACCCGCATCCCGTCCTCTTCAAGGAGGCGGGCATGCTTGAACGAGCAGCCGGACGGGCCGTGCAGGATGGCCACATCGACAGCGAGATCGCGGGCGGTATACAGTGCAGCAACAATCGAACTGGGTCGGGGATGCATGGATTTCATGTGGATCAGTTATCTCCAGGTTTTGACAGCAAGGACTACCGTACCCTTCCGGGTGCTTTCAAGCGCAATCCTCCGGCCTTCCGCAAGGGTTGCACATACAGCAGTTATTCTGTTTTTGAAATGTTTGAGTTGATCGGTTTTGTCCGGATGGAAATCCCCCACGAGAATCACACGGGCCGGATCCGTACCGGTAATTGCTTCAGCGATCTGTGCCGGGGAAAAACCTTCACAAACCGCCCCGTCACCGGCCATGCGCCCGATGACCAGCGTGAGATCATCCTCGCCGGAACAATAGCGGGCATACCGGGCCGCACAGATCGTCGTTTCCACGTTCATGCCGCTGTTGGCATTATCGATGATCATTACCCCGTTTTCACGCGAGGCCGACAGGCGACCGGGAAGGGCTTCGAACCGGCTAAGGGGGAGAGGATCAACGTGAATTATCATGGCAGCGGCAGCAGCAAGCATCAGGGGTATCCGGTAGGGCGGCAGGAGAAACAGGGGATTTTCAATAACGCGCGTCATCCCTTCATAAGTAACCGTACATTGCGAACCCTCACACCGGGCAACATCTTCGAGATGGATGGCATGCAGATGATCGATCCGTATTCCCGGGGCAACCAGAACGGTCCGTGCCCGCTGAACAGATACGATCTTTTCTGCAAGCGCACTCTTTTTCCCGGCCGCACAGGGATAATCTTCGGCGGAAGTGAGGATTGCAAGATCCCCGGCTCCGGTTACCCCGAGCGATTCTTCAGCAACCAGCCATCCGCCCTGATCATACGCGCGGGCTGCCGCCGGAATTACCGATGCAGGTGTTATACTTTTTTTCCAGAGGAATTCCCGATCCGGGTACTGGAACGTCCCGGCAGAAGTATGCAGGATACCGGAGCCGGGAAGAACCGATGCCAGGGCACAGGCAGTCGTGGTTTTTCCCCGCGCTCCCGTTATCTCAATCATCGGGTGCGGAACCTGACCTCCAAGGATACGGAAGACGGCTTCGTGATGCGAAATTACCGGAATGGTGCCGTATCTGAACAATGCATGATCCGGATCAAGATGAACCGGTGCGACAATCATGTCATAAGGACGGACGTGTGCATCCCGCTCTGCGTCCGGAGTCGTTCCGTGGTAAACATCCACCATGTCAACGGCATTGCCGGCTGCATGCAGTGCGGTTCCAATTCCGGTGCCGCCGTGAACGGTATCCAGCACGAGAATGCGCATAAAAAAAATCAGAGAAGGGTGAGTGCCCGGTTTGCATTCTTGACCATCAGGTCGGCAAGAAGCGGGTCGCTGCCGATCGGGTCTGCATAGACCAGGGGGATTTTCTTACCGTTCAGGGCAAACTCGCCTTTTTTCTGGCCTTCGGCAAGTCCGATGAGTTCGGGAATATCTTTCTCGATGTGCACACCCTTTGCAAGGAACAGGGGAACAACCACCAGTGCATCGATCGGTTCTTTCCGGAATTCCGAGAGTGCATCCTCAATTGAGGGGGTATTCATGTTCATGAATGCACACTTGACAACATATTCCGTGGTCCGGCCGGCAATCAGTTTGCCGGTGGTTTCTACAAGTTCCTGGTTGTAGGGCATCTTGCTTCCATGACCTACGAGTAACATTCCTTTCATACCCATGTTTGTATACTCCAAGTTATGTTTCTAAAGAAGGTTTTAGAAATTTGCTGGTAATTTCCCGTATGCCGAAAAATCAGCATGTGAAAATACTATGTATGAAAATATACGTATAATCGTAATAACTTTCTTGTTTGGTACCGGTCATTTTGAACCGGTCCTGCAATCACCCGCTTAATCAAAGGAGATCCGTTCACCCGGTTCGGCCGGCTCATACCCTGTTCTTTGCTGGTCCCGTGCTCAGAATGCAAAGTAATTTGTTCCATCACCTTCAAAAAATATGAACTTATGATGGATGCATTTGAGCGCTTCGGGCTGCTCATCAATGACCGGGTTGTCAGGACACCTGTTGCGATTGCGTCCATGGCGGGTATCGTCGATGCATCGTATGTACTCGAACGTTCCGCACATATCGGGGCTGCATTTATTGGCGGGTACTCCATCGATCCCCCGACCATGGAGGCTGCAAAAACCCTGGCTGCCGGAGGGAATCGGAAAGAATTCCTGTACGACGATCCGGTAGAAGAACTTAAGGCGCAGATTGTAATCCTTGAGAAGACCCCGGTCGTTCCTGGGATTAACCTGCGTGGCAGTTCACCGGAATCTTTTATCGCACTTGCAACAGCTCTTGGGGATTCGGTCGTGTATGAAATCGATGCCCACTGCCGGCAGCCGGCAATGGTTGCAGCCGGGTGCGGGGAATATTACCTGCACAATCCGGAGAAATTGTGCGCAGCCGTAAAAGCACTCAAAAGCCAGGGAGTTACGGTTTCCGTAAAGATCCGGGCCGGTGTTGCATTGGACGACCGTGAACTCGCACGGAAATTATGGGGTGCAGGGGCAGATATCCTGCATATCGATCTCATGGATTTCGGGGCTGCAAAACTCCGGCAGATCCGCAACAGTTGCCCCCTTATGCTGATTGCAAATAATTCCATCAATACCTTCGACCGGATGAAAGAGATGCTTTCGCACGGGGCGGATCTTGTTTCCCTTGCGCGCCAGTCTGATGAGCGGACCCTGGCCGGGCTGGATGCTGCCATTTCCCGTTTCGCTGATGAGGAGGGGTGGTACAACGCTCCCAAGCAGCTCTGCCGGGGCGGCGATATCCGCTCCCTGACCTTCTGCTGCATGCCGGTAAAAGAGTGCCCCCTCATCCCGACTCTTTCCAGGATCGGGATGGAACGGGAAAACTACATCCGGCTGAAGACTGAAGCCGTGAAAGGTACATCCCTTGATGCAGGATCCCAGACCTGTTTTGGCAGCCTCTCCTGGTGCTGCAAGACGTCATCGCCCTGCATGTTCCGCGACATGACCCTCAAGCAGATGGGGATTTCAAAGAAAGAGTATATGCGTGCAAAACGCGAGCTTTCAGACAAGATAATGAACCGGGTGTTCCATGACCTGCCTGCGGATGAGCACTGTTGAACGGGCACAACTCGCCATGATGCTGGAGGTCAGCGCATATCCCAAACCAGGGAACGTCGACCGGTGCCACGATTATCCGGATACAAGACTGGAGCATTTCCTTGCTTCGACAATTTTTGCACGCCCTGCACTTGAAGAGGCTGATCGCGGGCAGGGACGGATCGGGGAGATCATCAAGCATGCGGTCCGGGATACAAACTGTCACCAGGGGGGCAACACGCATTTTGGCGCATTCATCCTCCTCATCCCCCTGATCTATGGCAAAGATATTGCCGGTGCGATGCGGGCCATCGAAACGACCGACGTATCGGATGCCATCGCATTCTACAAAGCGTTTGCCATGACATCCGTCCGGATGAATGCGAGCGATGAACTTGATGTCAACGATCCTCATACACTCACCCTGATACGGGATCGCGAGATGACGCTCCATGACATCATGCACCATTCTGCCGCCCACGATATGGTAGCCCGCGAATGGGTGACCGGTTTTCCCCTCACCCGCCGGGCCGCAGATCTGCTCAACCAGTATGGACCGGGCAGAGACGCCATTGTGAAGACATTTGTCACTCTGCTTGCAACCGAACCGGATACGTTCATCATCAAAAAGCACGGAAACGAAGTGGCTGAAGAAGTGCTTTTTTCTGCACGGGAAGTGCTTGACGGGAAGCGGACTCTTGAGGATTTTGATGCGGATTGTATCATGCGTGATATCAATCCGGGATCAACTGCGGATATCATCATCGCGGGAATATTTATCGCCCTTGGAGAGGGATGGCAGTGGGACTCCTGAACGAAGGGATCAACGAGGTCATTGCGACAACGGTCGGGAATGCCGCTCCGATCGGCATCCATTTTCGCGAAGGGAAAGCCAGCATGATCCTCTTTCATGGCAGCCATACTGCCGCAAATATTGAACGTGACGGGAGGGTTGTTGCAAATATCATCTACGATCCGGTCCTGTATGTGAAAACTGCATTCGGGGATCTTCCCGCTACGGCATTTACTGAAGAGCCCGTGAAAGGTGGCATTGTTCACCGGCTCAGTGCTGCAGATGCCTGGGCTGCATTCACAACCCGCATTGAGCATAAGTCCAAAGACACTATGGTTGTCAGCCTCACTCTTGAAAAAGAGATTATTGAACAGGCAGGGATTCATCCGGTCAACCGGGGATTCAACAGTATTATCGATGCCACGGTTCATGCAACGCGCTATATCATGACCCGTGACCCGGAGCTGAAAAAGATCATCGGGTATCATGTTTCCATTATCCGCAAGTGCGGGGGAAAACGTGAGCTGGAAGCCCTCGGGTTACTGCAAGGATATATCGGATGACCATCCGGCAGCAGGTTCTGGACATTTATCTGAAACAATTCATTAACTATTACAAATAATATCGTGAAATAATCTGTTTCAGGGTCCAGGATATCCTGAATTATTCTGAGGGGGTTCATATGCATCCATTGTCTGCAAAAAAACAGAAGATCTACGATGCTGCGGTTCTCATCAGTATTATCATTGCGGCCATTCTCACCTGCATCTGCCTGACAAACCATATCTATGAAGTTTTTCCCTATTTTTATCTCCTGCCGGTCGTACTGCTGTCATTTTCAAGGCCAAAAATTGCGATCTATGGTACGATCCTGATTGGCTGGATGTATTTTGCACTCATATTTGTGATCGGGCATCATGAAACCCGCCAGTATCTCCTCGCAACAATCTGGTTTTACATCTTTGTTTCGCTTGGGATACTGCTCTCGATGTACTCACTGTATTACCGGAAAGAGGGTGAAAGAAGTTGCGGGGTATTTTTTAATTCGCAGGCAGGAATCTTTATTTTTGATAAGAAAACACTCCGGATTAAGAATACAAACGCGAAGTTCGATGCAGTTGTGCATTTTGAACGAGGGGAGCTCCCCAAAAAAACATTGCCGGATATCATTCCCGATACAGAAATACGCGAGGCATTTCTGGCTAAACTAAGGGACCAGCATCGCATTGGCGATATTGAAGTCCAGTTCCGCGGATCGGACGGGTCGGTCCGCTGGGCATTAGTCTCAGCAGCAGAGACCGACCAGCCGGATGTCATCTGCACCGCCATTGATATCACCGATACCAAACTCGCCCAGGAAGCAATTACGCTTGCAAACCGGAAACTGAACCTCCTCAACAATGTCACCCGGCACGATATTCTCAACCAGCTGACAGCACTCATCGGGTATCTCCAGTTATCAAAAAGTGATACCCAGGATCAAAAGATGCTCAGCTATATCGCAAAAGAAGAACATGCTGCTGAAGCAATCAAAAGCCAGATCCTGTTTACGAGGGATTACCAGAATATCGGAATCAGGTCCCCTCAATGGCAGAGGATAGGAGATGTGGTTTCCCTTGCACTCGCAACATTTAATCTTGACAATATCCGGATTACGGTCAACGTTCCCCCGATCAGGGTTTATGCCGACCCGCTTCTGGGCAAGGTCTTCTATAACCTGATCGAAAACTCGCTGCGTCATGGAGAGAATGTGACCGGGATTTCCATTCATACAGAAGAAACTGATCGCGGGCTGGAGATCATATACTCAGATAACGGAGGGGGTATTCCGGAAAAAGAGAAAGAAACTATTTTCAAACGCGAATATTTCAAGAATACCGGTTTTGGCCTTTTCTTAAGCCGGGAAATTCTCGGGATCACGAACCTTACCCTGACGGAAACCGGCATACCGGGAGAGGGAGTCCGGTTCATTATCCACGTGCCCCGGGAAGCATACCGCTCATCGTCCTGATGATAATGTAGTGTAATAATGTTAAAAAACAAGATGAACAATCATACCCTGATTCTGAATTTTTAAAAAAGAGAGATACGATAAAAGATGATCAGCATACCCGCGGGACCGGGTCGCCCATCGGGGGTTCGATGAACCGCTCTCCGCCGATCCTTGTTTCCATTATGACATGCGATCCCTGAGTAACCCGGCCGATTATTGCAGCATCCCGGCCATATTTATGCGACCGGATGGCTGCAAGAACCGGTTCTGCACATTCCGCAGGAACACCCATGACAACCTTTCCTTCGTTTGCAACTTCCAGCGGATCGATCCCGAGCATGCCTGCCGCACTCATGACACTCTTTCTGATGGGAATTTTTTCTTCTTCAATTCGTACACAGACGCCGCTCTTTCTTGCCATCTCGTTGATAGCATTCGCAAACCCGCCACGGGTTGGGTCTTTCATGGCATGGATTGTACCGGCACCAAGTGCCAGTTGTACCATACCCCAGAGTGGCGCAACATCGGACTTTATCTGTTCCCCGAGATCGAATCCTTCACGATGCGCCATGATTGCAATCCCGTGATCTCCAAGAGTACCGGATACGATAATCACATCGCCCGGAACAAGCCCGTTGTCACGCACGATGGTTTCTGCAACCCCGATTCCGGCTGTATTGATCGCGATACCATCAAGTGCTCCCCGTTCCAGGACCTTGGTATCCCCGGTTACGAGATTTGCACCCACTTCTCCCAGGGCAAAATCCATGGATTCGACAATTTTTGCGAGATTTTCAATATCGAACCCTTCTTCGATGATCATCCCGCAGGAAAGGGCAACAGGCCTGCCGCCCATCATGGCCAGATCGTTAACAGTGCCGCATACCGAGATCCTGCCAATATCCCCACCGGGAAAAAATACAGGGCGGACAACATGTGAATCGGTTGTGAATACAAGATTAAGCCCGTTGAGGGGAATTACGGCACCATCGTCCATTGCTTCGAGACCGATACCCCCGGCATTATTGTTTTTGAATTTGGTGAGTGTCTGGAGCAGTTCTCCCATTACTTCGCCACCGGCGCCATGCATCATATTGACTTTCATTCGTCATCAACCTCAATTTCAATATTTGTAACGACAATCTCCCGACCCTTCACCAGCTCCGGCAGGGCGCCGCACTGCGGGCAGACATATATTTCGCTGCCGGTATAACCGCAGGAACATTTTGTCTGGGGGGAGATCTCATTGCATTCAAGAACGGTTTTTCCAAACAGGGGATCATCTTCCTTGATGGTATCGAAAAGAAAAATTACCTGATCGGGGTTGACCATCGCCATTTTCCCGACTTCCACGCTGACTTTTTTTACCCGGTCGGCATGATGCTCAAGTGCCGCTTTGCGTGCGGTTGCGTACAGATCATATGCGATACTGTACTCGTGCATCATTCCTCCAGGGCAGCATAGACCTGTTTGAAGATCTCCCGGGTTTCCAGGCCTTCCTCGCGGGAAAGCCGCTGGATTGCAAAACCTACATGGACAAGAACAAATTCCCCGACTTTCACATCAACGAGATCCAGCCGGACTTCCTGTTTCAGATCGCCATAATCCACAAGCCCGAGGTTTCCGTCTTTTATCTCCAGCACTTCTGCGGGAACTGCAACACACATTCCACTATTCCTCTCTGGTATCTAACAAATACTGTGTGAGTTCAAGACAAATAAAAACAATGATTGGTATCAAGAGAGCCCGGAAAGCCGGAATTCATGCAAGCTGCCGGATATATGGTTCCGGTTTTCGGAATAGTATCAGATTTCCAATGGCCGGATCAACCTATGCCGGATACTGAATGCACAAATAGTATGGGTATGCAGGAAAACGGATTGAAAAAAAAATAATTTTTACGCCGGGGAAGAGATTTGAACTCTTGAGGTGTCAGACACCAGTGGCTTTCAAGGCCACCGCCTTCCCGGACTAGACTACCCCGGCAGTGTTCCATATATTGGGTACATGAACTAAAAAAGGCTTCTTTGTGTAGGGTATAATCCAAACATGCAAATCTGCACAAAAAAACTGCACAAAAAAACCGCTGTTTATCGGATTAAAATTGAATAAAAAATCAGGGATACCGGTACAGGGCCCATACAATCCCTACTGCAACACAACTCAGTGCCGGGAAAACCGGTGCCTGGGTTTCCGGAGGAGGTTGAGGGATGCTGGCAGCAAAGGGAGCAGGAGGACCGGCATTTACAGCAACTGAACTCGCATTTGATGCATAAAGGAACACTTCACTATTGACCGTAGATTTGTAAGGATAGATTTTCACGTACATGGGTTTTCCTTTTCCGGTCAGCGTAACAGATTCCGGTTTTTGGTCTCCCTGATTGTTAACGGTTTGAATTATCCCCCGGTCATCCACATATTCGATTACCCAGTCAGACGATGATGAGGTTGAGAGAACAACGACACCATATCCCCCTTTGATGCCAAAATATGCCGGATTATCCTGCGACGCTTTTGTGTGAGCTGAAACAACGCGGGGAGCTGTCGGCGAGGTGGTTGGGGCGCCAATGGTAACAGAATCCCCAACTGAGGTTATGGTCCTTTCTCCGACATACCCCCTCCCATCGGTGAAACTTATCATATAATCCCCCGGTTTGGTAATCGGGACTTCAAGAGAGAATGAGCCCTGATAATTCGTATTCACATATCTCGGCCCGAAAATGACATTGCTCTCAGTGTCAGCAACTTCAATCTGGACACCGGAATTTTCGTCACCTTTGATTTCACCGGCAATGAAAATTTTTCCTGTATAAGGCTGTGTCGCAGACGAACTCAGGAAAAGATCTTCTGACCGGTCAACAAGGTTCACCACCCGCATTGTGAAGGAATCGCCCAGACCGTTTGTAGGAACTTCAACTTTATAGGTCCCCTTTTTCAAGCCGGTCGTATCGAAAACGGCCTTGAAGGATTTATCTGACTGGATATACGCAATTTTCCGCTGTACTTCTGTTGCTGTCGTCAGCTGACGATAGAGCACGACATCGATCGGGGTTCCGATACCGAATGTTGTTGTTCCGGTGACGACAAGCGGTTTTCCAACCGCAAGGGTATCAGGTGCATCTATATTTACCTGATATGCTGTTACCGAACAACAAAAAAAGAGGAGCCCTATCGCCATTATGACGATCTTTTTCATCATCATAAGATAAACTACTAGGATGTTAATGATTTCTAAAATAACAGAAAAACCACTTGCATCCTGGCAGGGAAAGGAACGTTATGAATCAGGACTGCTGGACTGCCTTACGATCATTTTCAGGAGTGCCGGTTGCAGCTGGTCGAAATGCCGCATGTGCAGTTACCGGCATGAACGATATGGCGAACAGTCACAAGACCTGCTTCTTCATCACCTCCGTGCCCAGCTTGCCTGGATCCAGCAGGAATACAAAATAGAAGAATACCAGATGATAAAGATCTTCACGTCCGGTAGTTTTTTTGATCCCGACGAAGTGCCACAGGTGTTCCTTTCGGACATCGCAACCGTATTTTCCGGCAAGATAGTAATCGCAGAAACCCGGCCGGAATTTATTGATGGCGGATCCCTGGCCCGGTTTTCCGAACAACTGGATAACGGAACCTGGAAATACCCCGTATATTGTGCGATTGGACTTGAGACGACCAACGACCGGATCCGTGAAAAATGTATCAACAAGGGATTTTCCTATACGGATTTTACCCGGGCTGCAAAGACCGTTCATGATGCAGGATGCGGAGTCAAAGCATACCTGCTTTTAAAACCCCTTTTTGTCACGGAACAGGAAGCAGTAGCAGATATGACAAAATCCATCCGCGAGGTTACCGCACATGCCGATATGATCTCGATGAATCCCTGCACGGTCCAGAGAAATACAGAACTCGAATATTACTGGAAACGAGGGGCCTACCGCCCGCCATATCTCTGGAGTGTCCTTTCCGTCATCGCAGATTCCCCGGTCCATATAATGGTTGATCCCCTGGGTGGGGGACAAAAACGCGGCCCACATAATTGTGGAACCTGTGATTATGAAATGGTAAAAGGGATCCGGGACTATTCACTGAACGGTGACCGGGATCTTATAGAAGCGCTGCTCGATACGCGGTGCGGGTGCAAAGAAGAGTGGGAACATGTGCTTGCCCATGAAAAACCATATGGTATGCCCCTTACTCGTTAGCGCTGTTTTTTCCCGGTTTATTCTAAACGACGAATTCTTTTTTTCAAAAATCTCTCAGCACAACGCAACCTGCCAGATATAAGAGAACCGGTTCAACAAAAAGAAACAATTATCTCAAAAAGGGTTGCGAAAAATTATTCCTCTCCACAACTCTGCATTTCAAGGTGTTTTGCAAGAAGGGGGAGGAATGTTCCGGCATCGGAAACTATCCCGATAGCCTGCATGGTACCCCGGTCCATCAGTTTTGTCAAATGGGCAGGATTTATATCGACACAAACGGTCTTGACGCCGGAAGGGAGACAATTACCAACTGCGATCGAATGCAGAAGAGTTGCAATCATCAGGACCATGCTGCATCCTTCAATATGATCCCGCATGGCATCCTGTGCTTCCATAACTTCGGTTATGACATCAGGAAGCGGACCATCATCCCGGATCGAACCGGCCAGGACAAACGGAACATTATTCCTGACACATTCATACATGATTCCCCCGGTAAGAATGCCACTCTCGACCGCTTTCCCGATTGAGCCGGCACGCATGATCTCGCTGATTGCATAGAGATGGTGCTTGTGTCCGCCCATCACCGGTTTTCCGGTAGATATGTCCATACCGAGAGATGTCCCAAACAGGTTATATTCAATATCGTGGGTTGCAAGTGCATTGCCGGCAAAAAGGACATTGATATAACCCTTCCGGATCATTTCAGCCACGGCTTTATCCGCGCCCGTGTGGATGATGGCTGGTCCGCCAACGAGCGCGATTTTTCCTCCTTTTTTCCGGACATCACGGATTTCTTTTGCAATCTGGGCTATGAGAGTCTCACTTGGCCGTTCCGATGATACGGTTCCGTGCATAAACTCAAAGGTACTGCTTACCCGGGGGCGTTCAGGATAACTGACATTGACTCCCTGTTCGCCAACAACGACAAGATCACCTTTTTTGATCTTACCCAGTGGGGTGCATCGCGCTTTCTTTTTCTTCTTGTCAACGACAATAAGAAAATCCATTTCAATTGCATCAACAGGAATCCATTCACCATCACATTTTATCTGGGTCGGATGATTGGAAGTCGTGTAAAAACCCTGCGGTACAATACGATCACCCTCAGCTGCCACAAGATGGACATCCCGCACTTCAAGGGGGCGGGCCCCAAGGCGATGGAGTTCCGAGAGGATCGCATGCAGTTTTTCCTTACTGGATGCAACAATTCGTACGCGGGCATAGCTTGGGTCGATCTTTTTCTTTCCGATATCGAACTTGAGGATCTCAAAATTCCCCCCCATATCCATGACCCGGTCGAAAAGCTGAGTCATAATACCGGAATCGATAATATGACCTTTCAGCTCGATCTCCTGCGATTCGCCCATAATAGATAGATCTTTGGTGATGCCCCTTAATATGCATTCTGTCAAAATGTGGCAGGATTGCCCGTATTTTGAGATGAAGCCGCTGCTTTTGGATGATTTGTAAAAAAAGTGAACCGGTTACGGATTGTTTTTTATGAATAATTCTGCTTCTTTAAGATCCTGCCGGGTATTGATATTGAGACAAAGACGAGGAGTTGCCAGAAGAATTTTCAGTTCCTGCTGGGGACGATCTATGCAGTCACCCCGCAGGATATTAATTCCTGCCGGGCATGCTTCTATTCCATCAACCTGCTCCCGGTAGGGCATACTCTCCCGACATGCTTTCACCTGAGTTGAAGGGATCCAGGTTGAACATGCTTCCAGTCCCGATCCCGAATATTCGTGCAGAATTTCAAGAATACATTCAGCATTGATGCAGGGAATATCACAGACAGAGACAAAAAGAGGGCCAGATTCCTCAAGTTCAGTAACCGTTTCAACCAAATCTTCAATATAACCCGATCCCGATGAACGGAAAAACGGAATAGTATGAGCCCGGCACCAGTTCTGGGTCATAGGGGTGTTCAGGGAGGTTCCAACAACCGGTTCACAGCCGGCGTTCTTGAATGCTTCAATGACGTACGAGATCATCGGTCTTCCGCATACAGAGGCGAGGGGTTTTTCACCAAGATTCAGGCGACTCCCACAGCCACCTGCCATAATCAACGCACGCATCGGGAGAGTGCCTCCACAAGGATCTGGTTCTCCTCGCGGGTTCGTACGGCCACACGAATCGATGTGGGCATGCCAAAGGAGGTGCAATCTCTCACAAGGATGCCGTACCCGGAAAGCAATTCACATAATCCGGCTGCTTTTTGATTGCATTCAACAAGAATATAATTTACAGTCGAGGGTGCGCAATGCAGTCCGAGGGCATTAATTGCTGATGTGAGCCATACACGCTCCCGTTCAATAGTACTTCTTGAAGCCGCGAGTTCATCCATATGCCTGAATGCTTCAAAAGCAAAAGCTTCGGCAAACGAATTTACGCTCCAGGGGGGGCGGGTGATCTCGATTTTTTCAATCAGGTCCGGGTCGCCAAAACCATAACCGAAACGGATACCGGGAATTGAGAAGCACTTTGTGAGAGAACGTAAAACGAACAGGTGCGAATCAGAGATTGTAATAAGGCTCTCGCTTGGATCTGAAAGTTCTATAAAAGCTTCATCACAGAAAAGTATCCCGTTCCGGGAGGAAATTTGATCCAGGCTCCTGCAGAGATCGGTTTTGGTCTGTAATGTACCGGTCGGATTATTCGGGTTACATTGAAAAACAACATCGGCTTTCTCAACAACAGGAGTTCGGGTTGCACCGGAGAGTTGTGCGGAGAGTTCATATTCTCCAAACGTTGGCGGATCAACAAAAAATTTTTTATTTTTCCCAAGGGCAACAAGTGAGAACACCCGGATAAGTTCGATCGATCCATTTCCTACGCAAATCTCGGTTGGATCACGATGGAATACCTGGCCGATTCGTTCCTTGAGTGTAAAGTACTGATCATCCGGATACAAGGAAAGAATGTCTGGATCGCAGTGCCAGGGAATTTTTGGAGGGTATGGATTTACACTCGCGCTGAAATCCAGTATGTTTTTTCTGGTTTTTTCCAGTTCCCGCTTTCCACATCCCCCATGAACAACCTTTTTTGGAAAGTCAGGAACCAGAGAAAATCCCTCCATTTTCCCAATAGTTGAACTGGATGTCATAAATTCATTTGCAGAACGGGTCAAAATACAAAAAGAAATGTTTATATATCTTGATGTTTTATGTAGATTCATCTGGTTAGTCAGACACAAGAGTTCTCTTTGTCTGACATATGAACGACAATTGCCAGACATATGTCAGAAATGTGAGATACAATGATGCAAAGAATCACGCTCCGGTTACCCGAACAGCAAATCCATCTGCTTGAACAGATGGTAGACTCGGGAGAGTATCCCAATGTCTCAGAAGCTGTCCGGGCCGCGGTCCGCGAACTTGTTGAAAAACGTGCCAGCCGTGTCTTAAAGGAAAGCGACCAGGTTTCATTCAAGGTATGAGAGGGTAGAAATGCAGAGCATTATTAACGACGCGTTAAAAAACGCAGAACTTGAAAAAGAGCTGAATAAACCCAGCTCAGCAAACGACATGGAAGATGATTTTATCGGCCAGCCAAGAATTGTGATCATTGGCTGCGGAGGTGCGGGGAACAATACAGTCAACCGTATTCACCACATGGGCGTTTCCGGCGCTGAAACCATCGCGATCAATACCGACAAGCAGCACCTGGACATGATTCAGGCTGACAAACGGATTCTCATCGGCAAATCCCTGACAAAAGGACTTGGTGCCGGAGGTTATCCGGATGTCGGTAAACGCGCTGCTGAAATGGCACGCCCGACACTTGAAGCAATCCTTGAATCAGCCGACCTCGTCTTCATCACAGCAGGTATGGGAGGAGGTACCGGTACCGGTTCCGCACCGGTTGTTGCCCAGATCGCAAAAGAACAGGGAGCAATCGTTGTGGGTATGGTCAGTTACCCGTTCCAGGTTGAGAAAGCCCGGCTTATCCGTGCGGAAGAGGGTCTTGAATCACTCGCATCAGCTGCAGATTCAGTCATTGTTCTCGATAACAACCGCCTGAAGAATTTCGTTCCGAATCTCCCGCTCGGCCAGGCATTCTCGGTCATGGACCAGCTTATTGGTGAGACCGTCAAGGGCATCTCAGAAACCATCACCCAGCCATCACTCATCAACATTGATTACGCAGATGTCCGTGCAATCATGTCAAAGGGTGGCGTTGCAGTCATGCTCGTTGGTGAAAGCAAGCAGCAGAACAAGGCAGAGAGCGTAGTTCGCGAGTGCCTGAGCAACCCGATGCTCGACATCGACTACCGCGGTGCAACCGGCAGCCTGATCCATATCACAGGAGGCACTGACCTCACCCTCCAGGATGCTGAAGAAGTCGCAACCTCACTCACATACGAACTTGATCCCCACGCAGACGTCATCTGGGGCGCCCGGGTCCGCGGAGACATGGAAGGTAAAATCCGCGTTCTTGCAATTATGACCGGTGTCAAGAGTGCACAGATTCTTGGAACCCGCCAGTCCTACAAGACCATGGTCCAGGATATCGAGACCAAACGCTCCAACCCCAAGGCTGTAGAAATGCCCGTTAGCAAGAGAAGCGGCCGGGACCAGCCCAGTGGCGGCGGCGTCCTGGAATGGGTCGGTTAAACCACAAAAACAAGAAAAAAACCAGTATACTATTGCAGGGATTTATAAACCCTCAACCAACATCTTTTTGTAAATTATTTTCAGATTACCCAGGCATAATTCCGATTCTTCCAACCATCTCGGATACTATCGGCGAAATGCTTAATAATCCCCCGCTCCTTTAAAATATAGTACATTCGATCAATCCTTCGCTGAGAGGATATGAGGGATTTCCTGCCTTAAGGAGTCACTCACGGTATCGGGAGTTGAACATCATGAACAGAGTGTCGAACAAAGACTTCGGTTTGAGGTCTTGCCTGAATTCTACGCCGGTTATCTTTTCTGATGTTTTTCACCCTGCATTTTGTATGCAGAACCATCATATGAATGAATTAAAAGGATCTGATTGCGGATCCTCTTTGCAATCATCCGTTCCCACTACAGTATGTCCTTCAGCAAAGGAGAAGCCGATGAGGAGAAGTAACGCATGTTGAATGACCTGATGGAAAAGAGAAAGAAGATTCTCGCCGAGTCTGAAGAACACAAAAACCGCCGCAACGAGCTCAACGCCAATGCAAGTAAGTCCGCACGCGAGCGCAATACCCTCAACAACCAGACCCGGGAGTTTGTAGAAGAGGCTCAGAAGAACAAAGATCTCCGGGACAAGTACAACCAGGAAGTTCTCGATATCAAAGCCCAGCGTAATGAGTTCAATGAAAAAGCCAATGTCCTTTTCGAAGATATTGAAGCCTTTAAAAAAGAGCATGGGACGCTGAAAAACCGCGGAATCAAGGAACTCCAGAAACAGATCGAATATATGGAGTACCGGCAGCAGACTGAAGTCTTTACCACCGATAAGGAGCGCGAACTTATCGAGAAGATCAAACAGATGAAAGGTCAGGTCCGCGAACAGGAAGCCGAACTCGAACAGAATAAAGAGATGCGGACAAAGATTACGGAAGCCCGCGAATTTCGAAAAGAAGCTTCAGACCTCCATGCAAAAGTAACGGAAGTCGCCGAGCTCGCCCAGAAACACCACGATCTCATGGTGGAATCCTATCGCAAGGCAGACAAGTCCCGCGAAGCCGCCGATGCGGCCCACAAGAGTTTTGTTGAGGCACAGGAATCCGCCGACTCTGAACACAAATTCTTCATTGCCTGCCAGAAAGAACTCCGGGATTACGACAAAGTTATATCTGGTCTGCGCAAGAAAACCAAAAAAGTCAAAGTCACAAAAGAGCAGAAAGCGGTCAGAAAAGAAGCAGAAAGTCTCTTCAAGAATTTCCGGGCAGGAGAAAAACTTACAACAGACGATATCTTACTCCTTCAACGCTCAAAACTCATCTAATTTTTCTTTTTTTCAGGATTTGTCCAACGTCAGGAATTATTTAATAGATTTACTGCAATTTAGTAGTAATAATGATCGAGGGACGTACTTTAGTCCTCAGCGTGGATCGTGACGATGATATAGGATGGAAATCCAAAGTCGAGAGTCCGGTCATTGGCAGGGCTGCATGTCTGAAAGCGGCAAATGCACTAGCCTTGGCTGATCCTGAAGATTCCGATCTGAATGCAATTTTTTCTGCGGTAAAAATATATGACGAACTGATTGCAAAGGGAGAAGAAGCTGCCGTTGCTGTTGTTGCAGGAAATCACCTTCACATGATTGAAGGAGATCGGAAAATTGCAACATCCCTTGATCAGGTCATGAAAGAAACCCAGGCCACCAGCTGTATCCTCGTTACCGATGGAGCAGAGGATGAATACGTCATTCCTATCATCCAGTCAAGGATACCGATTTCAAGTGTCCGACGGGTCATTGTCAACCAGATGCCCAATCTCGAAGGCACCTATTACATCCTGAAAAAACTCCTTGATGATCCAAAGATCTCACGAACCGTATTTGTTCCAATCGGTCTTGCCATGCTCCTGTATGCAACGGCAATCATTCTCGGATATCCCCAGACAGCCACCATCATTGTTATCGGTGTAATCGGTATGTATATGCTGTATAAAGGATTCGGGTTTGATGAGATCGTTCACGGTATTCTCGATGCACTCAGGATATCCCTCTCACGAGGAAGGTTCTCCTTTGTAACCTATACGACAACAATTCTCCTGATAATAATAGGATTTACGGAAGGATTCATCACGGTATTGCAGTATTATTCATCAGATGGCAGTCTCGGAATTCTCCTGTACCTGATGACATTCCTTTATGGAGCGACAAAATGGCTTATTGTTGCCGGCCTTGTTATGTCCGTTGGGATCATCATTGATGTGTATGTAAATGAGCGGGCGCGTCTTGGAAAAGTGATCGTCTTTCCGTTCTTTATCACAGCAATAGGACTCATCCTTTATGGGGCCAGTATCTATATTATCTCAGTAAACCAGATCCAGGATTTCCCCCTGACCGTAAATATGGCTCAGGAATCTATTGTGTATCTGACCCTGATTGGAATAATTTCAGCCTTGATCGGGGTTATACTCCAGCATTTCATCAACAAGAAAATCGTTGAGCAACGCAAGGAAGAGATCATTGAAAGTATTTGAGAATTTGACAGGTTCTCATTTCCAATCAAAAATTTTTGTTTTTTTAACCAGACCCAATCATAAATAATTCCATGAATTTCAGATATTCTACGTTGCAGAATACCCCAAAATTTTCATCAATGATGGAATGGAGGAAGTAATAATACTAAAGGTAAATGCTGCCGATAGTTGACATAAAAAGCAACGATCTACGAAGATTACAGGAATTTTTAGTTGATACTGTTTCGGAGGTATAAAAAAAGTTTTCTCAATTCTTAAAATCATTTCGGGATAACCGGGTTATTTTTCCAAGCATGGATCCATCTTCAGAGATCTTGTTTCAAAAATCCGGTAGAAGCATATGAGAATAAACAGATTTTCCGGATCTCAAAATATAATATTGAAATCAGGGATTTGATGCGAAGTATCCCATTCCACCAGGGAATTTGTTCGTTGTAGTAAAGTTTCTTATCGCCTGAGGGGATTTAACCGTAAGTGTAGGCACATAGACATTAAATTCATGGGACGGATACCAGTAAATGCCATTACCATACCCGAAAGCAGCATCCGGAACAGTGAAATCAGCGCTGGTAAGATCAATCCGGTTCATCTGGGCATCTTCATAATTGAGAATTTTCAAAAGCTTTGTTTTAAGATCCTGTTTCCCCAGCAAAAAGAAAATAAATCTCGTACCTTCATCAACAGAATAATTTACATGAATAACGGCAGTCTCATTCTCAAGCTGGACGGTAATATCCTGAATAGTAATGTAACTGTACCGTTCATCATTCGCAGCCATAACAGGAGCCGCTATGCTCAGCAACAGCACAATTGATAGTGCGAAAGCACAGGCTCGCATCGTAGTATAAATTCGTAAACAGGGCATATATGGTTTTGGGTAAATTCGACGAAAAAACAGATAAAAAATGATGAAAAGGAAATTGGGTTTTATTTATTGTTAAGAAGGATAATTTCAATACTTGAAACGTTTGTTTTCCCAGAATCAGTGTCAATTATTTCCGTGGAGGTAACAATCTCTTTCTTGGTAACTCCATCGAGGAAACGATTCAAAGCAATTTCTGCAGTATCTACTGCCCGGGATATTGCTTTACCCCGGGCCTTGATAGCAACCTGATCTGCCCCATTGTTAAACTGAGTCACAACCGCCAGAACATAATTCATGACTGGCTTATTGCCGACGAACACTGTATTTTCCTTCTGCTGTTGCATACAATTCTCCAGTATCAGAGATACTTTTTCTTCACGATCAGTTCTGCATTCAGTACACTGGCCCCGGCTGCGCCACGTATGGTGTTATGGCCCATTGCGACAAACCGAACGCCTTCCCGCAAACGGCCAACCGAAACCGTCATGCCGTTTCCACGCATCCGGTCAAGGCGTGGCTGCGGCCGATCCGGTTCGTCATCGAAGAAATGAACTGACTCTTTGGGCTGGGTTGGAAGTCCCCTGATGAGGGGTTTATATTCCCGATACGCATTCCGTATTTTCTCCAGGGGTTCCTTAATATCGACCCAGACTGCCATAGTATGACCATCAATGACAGGAACACGGTGACAGCTTGCACTTACTTTGAAGTTTGCATTTGCAACTTTGCTGCCTTTGAGTTTTCCCATAATCTTGAGGGTTTCAGTCTCCATCTTCTCTTCTTCCTTGCCGATATAGGGAATAACGTTGTCATAGATAGCCATCGCAGCTACGCCGGCAAACCCGGCTCCCGAAATTGCCTGCATCGTTGCTACCCGCACATCGGTGAATTTGAACTTCTGGAGCGGGGCAAGCGCAGATACCATCATGATTGTCGAACAGTTCGGGTTTGTCACAATAAAACTCTCACTCCCATTATCCCGCTGGACATCAATCAGGCCAAGATGATCAGGATTTACTTCAGGCACAACAAGAGGGATGGCAGGATCCATACGGTGCGAACTTGCATTGCTGCATACCGCAATTCCTGCATTGGCAAATTCTTTTTCAACATCTGTCGCTATTTCAGCAGGGAGAGCTGAAAAAACAAGATCCACATCCTTCATCGCTTTGGGCGATGTGGATGTGACCTTGATCTTTCCGATTTTTTCCGGGAACGGGGTGTCAAGACGCCAGTTCACGATTTTGCTGTATTGCTTTCCCGCACTGCGTTCGGAAGCGGCGAGAGTCGAAAGATTGAACCAGGGATGATCCGCAAGGAGTTCAACAAATCGCTGACCAACCGCGCCCGTAGCTCCGAGCACTCCAACATTGATCATAGGTGTCAGGTCCTGTGTAGTATACTGTCTTCCCGTTTAATTTTTGGCGGGTTGTAAAATCCCATTTCACCTGCGATAATAAAAACATTGTTTTTTTATACTTGTTTTTAATGTTCAGGAAACCGGGTGCATTTTCCTCATACTTGGAGGAAACGCTCCAGACTGCCTCCTGCACAAACCCGGCCAGGTTACCGGGATCAATGATTATTGAAATTTAATCAGGAAAATTCCTGACAGGGAACAATTATCCAGAACAGGAATATTGTCTTCTCACGATTATTCCATGCGGATTGCTTCAGACGGACAGACATCTACACAGGTCTGGCAGTCCACGCACATATCCTTGTCAACTTTGGCTTTTTCATTTTCCATGGATATGGCCGACGCCGGACATTCGCTGACGCAGGTTTCGCAACCAGTACATTTGTCATTGTCAATAACTGCTACCAAATCATTCACTCCATCGTATATGTTTCGTAAAAGACAAAAAATAGGTTTCGCTTCAACCCCTGCCTGAATCGGAAAATATTCACAGACATTCAAAGAAAAAAAATAAAAAAAACGGAAATTTTGTCGGGATAAATATTGGTTAAAACCAGACACACATCTTAAGGATGTAAAAATTAGTTTTTAAGATTCAGCACATCGCTCATTCCGTAGATACCGGGTTTTTTACCGACAACCCATCTTGCAGCGTGAAGCGCACCACTCGCAAATACGGAACGATCATAAGCCCGGTGAGATAATTCGATCGTTTCGAAATTTTTTGAAAACATAACCTTATGATCACCAACAATATCTCCGCCACGAATAACATGGACCCCGATTTCGTTACTGCGGTCCATCATCCCCTCACGCCCGTAGAGTTTATTCCGGGTACCGACTTCCTCATCGAGAATCTGGAGGATTGTCTTTGCAGTCCCGCTCGGGGCATCTTTCTTGTTCCGGTGATGTGCCTCAATAACTTCTATATCATATTCTTTCAGGAGTTTTCCGGCATCCCGTACAAGTTGCCAGAATATATTGACACCGACTGAGAAGTTGCTGGATATAACCGCAGGAACATGTCCGTTAATTGCCATCTCCATCTCGCTGCGCTGAACTGGTGTGAAGCCGGTCGTTCCTACAACCAGCGCGACATTATTCCGGGCGGCCAGTTTGACATTTTCCACGGCCGCATGGGCAATGGTAAAGTCGATCATAACATCGGGGCGGGTCCTTTTCAAAAATGCTTCAGCATCTTTTGTCTCAACGATCTCGGCACCGAAAAAAGTACTGGGCTTGAGGTTGATACCTCCGGCAAGATCAAGATCCGCAGATTCATGCACCATCCTCCCGAGGGTCTGCCCCATCCTCCCGGATGCCCCGCAAATAACAACTTTTACCATAACCAGATCACCGGCTCCTTCGTACAGGTTTTGCTTTCACCTGCACAGATGCAGTTTTTTTGACCGCCTTTTTTTGTATGGCAGTTTTTGCAGCACTTGTCTTCGTTGAAGGAATTGCTGCAAGGATCTTTTTAAGCACCGCCACTTTCTTTTCATCCAGTTCATCCAGCGGAAGACGGACGGGACCTCCGGCAAGACCCATGAGTTCTACAGCTTTCTTTACCGGTATAGGGTTGGTATCGATGAACATCGAACGGAAAAGAGGAGAGAGCGCATAGTGGAGAACGAGTGCTTTCTGATAATCCCCGACTTTCATTGCTTCATACATTGCAACCATTCGTTTGGGATCGACATTTGCGGCAACGGAAATGACGCCGCCACCACCAAGCGAAAGGATAGGAAGCGTGATGTTGTCATCACCGGAAATAACCGTGAAATCATCATCCTGGGTTTCCTCGATGATGCGGGAAATCTGCCCGATATTCCCGCTTGCTTCCTTGACCGCAACAATATTCGGGTGCTGCGCTAGTTCTGCAATAAGATCCGGCTCAAGATTCTGGCCGGTTCGCCCGGGAACATTGTAAATTACAACCGGAATATCGAGATCAGCAAGTCGCGTATAGTGTTTAACGAGTCCCGACCGGTTGGGTTTGTTATAGTACGGACTGATGACCAGTACACCGTCCGTACCGATGTCCTTTGCAGCCTTCGTCAATCGTACCGCTTCTGCAGTGTTATTGGAACCGGTGCCGGCAAGAACGGGGATCTTCCCGTTTACCTTATCTACAGTAATCTTGACAACCGTCTCATGTTCCTCAAACGAGAGTGTTGCAGATTCACCAGTCGACCCACAGGGAACTATCCCATGAATACCACATGAAAGGAGAAACCCGATGTTCTGCTCCAGACCTTTCACATCAAGGTCCATCGCAGGGTTTCTTTTAAAAGGGGTAATGATTGCCGGAAGGACACCTTCAAACATAAATAGGGTTATGAACGTCTTTTGGTATTTATTTTTCTTGTGATGTATCCGGCGACGCGATTCCGGACACGTTTGCTTTCAATAATGGCAGATGCACCAAGCTGCTGCTTGTTCTCATCAAAGTTGTTGGAGAAGTTGTCCCGCTGCTTGGCGAGAAGTTCTGTGCCGAGTGTCTTGATGTATGACGGTTTAATTCCCATGAATAATTCCTCAGGATTCTATATTTTAAATGCGGTTTGAGCAGATAATAATATTGTTTGCTACGGCGGATGGATCTTCAGCAAAAAAACAAATGAATCCCGGTTCCGTACCGACACTCCGGTTAAAGATTACATCCGGTATTCCATCGCGGCAACAGGATGCAATACCCCAGTCCATTGAACTGACACCAGGGGGCTGTTTTGATCGATCAAATGAACAGCATTCGAGGAACATATCTTCCAGAATATCCAGAACTTCCCCGGAATAAGGAATGATCGCACCACACCGTATTTCAGGATTGAACTTCATTACCGTCAGAATGATCCGCGCGACATGTTCATCGGCTCCAAAGGTTCCCGGACCACCTGAAGAGAACTTTTCGTTTTCAATGGACATGCCCTCCGGGACTGCAGCAATTCCCGATATGTCGCGCGCACCCCGCATTGCGTATCCAAAAGACAGAATGCCCCCGGATAAAATCCCGGGGTTCCCGTTTTCCGTAATACGGTTAACCGCAGAATCCAGACGCGCGAGCACCCCGCTTCGCTCCTGTTCTGGTGAGTTCATCGTTGCATGAAGGTAGTCGGGATAATGGATAAGCCTCACGCTCATTCCCGCATATAACCACGAGAGAAAAATCGGATATACATATATTCTTGCGCGGCGAAAAATAGGTAATGGATGCCCGACTTCTTGATGTGATAATAGGTCTGATAGCGTTTTTTATCCTTATCGTCCTGCTCGGTATTCTCCCCATGGTTTTGGTAGCAGGTTATGCGTACCTTGCAGCAATTCTGGTATTCATCCTGTTCCTTTCCGGTGCAGGATACATGGTTAATGAAAAGATTACGTAGATTCCGGCGAATTTTCTACAGGTTTTTCCCACTCTTTTTTTGAAGATTTTTCTTTCGTAATTTGTAATAACTAAGCGGATGACCCACTTTCTCGCAAAGGGGATCGCGATTGACGCAGAGTCCGGTCGTTCGCATCGCCGCGCATGCAGGTGTGGTATACTCAGTACCGGATCCACCCCTCCCGGTAATGTGTTCAACCTGATACATTGTCTTTTCAATATCAAAATCAGGCGAACGGCCATAGAGTTGCGCGATACCACTCACATCCATTCCGATCGTATGAAGGAAAGAGGTAAGTGAGAAGCGTCCGGCATGAGTAAGGTTCGTCCCGGAAGTAAGGGCCGATATAAGTGCCTGCATACAGGGGGGAAAGGCACTTTCCTCTATTGCTCCGAATTGCTGGAGCATCTGTTCCTGGTACGCCTGTTTAAGTTCCCCAACCTTTGGAGCCAGCTGACCGCAGAGTACGGAGGGAACCTTATGCGGCAGATCCCGACGCAGGATGACGCGGATACGTTCGCGAAGAAGTTCATACATCTCATCGGTTTTAACAAAAACCCTGCCTTTTGAAATAACCCGGTTTACCAGACGGAAACGCTCTTCATGGATGGGTGCAACCAGTTCAACATAATCGGCAAGCGGGATATAATCACGGGATATCGGGATGCCAAGTTCCCCTGCAATATGTACAAAAAGGCGGGAATACCCGCATTCAGTCTCCTGATAATTCTTATTCCACGAATCATCGTCCGTACCTTCAGTTCTCAGGAAAAAATAGGATCGTTCTGCCTCATACCGGGTAAGGCGATCGATCAGCTGCTTATCGTTAACACAGGATACGATAATCCGGGCGAGAGCATATACAGCAATTTCTTCTTCTGCTGAACCCGTCACTACCGGAGTGAATGTCTTTTTCGGGGTAATCGCATCCCGTATCCGCATAGTGGCACGTGCTATCAGTTCCCCCCCTTTGTCATCTTTCATCAGGGAGTCGAGCGTTGAAAAGCGGGTCTTGATGAGATCCTGGGATTTTTTTAAAAATGGAAAATGAGATAGTTCCTTTGCTGATGGGGCAAAATCCATCAGTCAGCCTCAATGCGGGGCGCGAGAAGGTACTCCACATGACCGTTGCCGGCTGCAATGTCAAAAGAGAACCGGACCGGGTGATCGATGCCGAGGAAAATTTCTACATCCGTAGCCTTGCTCATAACTTTCCCCATATCTTTGAGATAATCAAGGGAGAAGAGCGAGCGGGCTTCCGCAGGAGCAAGTGACTTGAGTTCATCCTTGCTGAACTCACGCCGTATATTATCTGTATCGCCTTCAGCTATGAGATAGAAGGTCTGGTCCTTGGGGTTGATCCCAAGCGCGATCTTATCGGAAATGACCGCTGCTGCTTTCATAGCATTATTGAAATTTTCACCGGAAATGACAATTTTGCCGGGAAGACTGATAGTCGGAGGGTTGGGATCTTTCCGGATCGTGTTTGTATCAAGGAGGGTGATGGAGTAGTGATACCCGTGAACCGAAACAGACATTTTCTGGGCATTATCGCCCAGTTCAAGACTGATAAGGTCCCCCTTTCCGGCCATGTTGAAAATATTCTTCATCTTCGACAAATCGATTCCCATCTGGCTTTTTGTGGCCTTGAATGTATCAAATGCTTCCTTTTTCAAGGTCAGATCCACCATAGCTACATTCGCCGTATCAACAGCCCGGGTTGATATTCCCTCCTCATCAGCATGCAGCCGGCACTCGGGAACGAGGGCCGAGATCGCATCGATGAATTCTCTGAAAATATCTGCGTCAATTGTTGCTTTTAACATCGCTTACCCCTTAACAAACTCTCTTATACAGTATATCGTCATACTTTAATTATAGCGTTTTGGGTTTTTACTCAAAAACTGCTGGGATCGATTGGAACAATGGGCTCACAATGGGGATATGACAAAACGTACCTGCGTGCAAAAAGCGAAGGTTATCGTTCGCGTGCTGCGTATAAACTTATGGAAATCCAGAAAAAATTTGCAATTATCCGGAACGACGACAATATTGTCGATCTCGGTGCAGCCCCGGGAAGCTGGCTCCAGGTTGAACGAAACCTGACCTCTGCAAAGGTAGTAGGAATCGATCTTAATCCGATCGCATCACTGGATGGAGTTGAAACTATCGAAGGCGATCTCAACGATCCGGAAGTCCTTGAAAAAGTTAAGGAATTGCTTCCGGTTGTCAATGTCGTCCTCTGCGATGCATCACCGAAACTCTCCGGCCATAAAAGTTACGATCAGGCTCGCATTATCGAACTAAACGAACAGGCCCTCACCTTTGCCTGTAAAGTGTTGAAGCAGGGGGGAAATTTTGCAATAAAATCATTCCAGGGAACAGACTTTCCCGAGCTTTATGCAAGTACCAAAGAACATTTTTACTCAGTAAAAACCTGTATCACAAAATCTTCCCGTAAAGGAAGTACAGAACTCTATATTGTTGCAAAAAATTTTGTGGGCTGAAACAACCGTGATCCTTAAAGACTCTTACAACCGGCCGGTCACCAACCTGAGAATCAGCGTAACACCAAAGTGTAATCTTGCGTGTGTCTATTGTCACCGGGAGGGTGAAAAAGAATTTACAAGTCCGCTTTCCGCAGAAGAGATTCATGAAATTCTTAATGTTGCTGCAAAATTCGGGATTCGAAGTGTCAAATTCACAGGTGGAGAACCCCTTCTTCGCCCCGATCTTCTCGAAATTATCCAGGCCATTCCTGCCGGTATAGAATCTTCGATCACAACCAACGGAACGCTTCTTGCACCCATAGCACAAGACCTCAAACGGGCCGGACTTCGTCGTGTCAATGTCAGTATTGACAGTCTCAGCCCGGTAACCTATGAAAAAATAGCGGGAATCAATCGCCTTGATGATGTGCTGACTGGGATTGATGCCGCACTTGCGGCAGGACTGACTCCGGTTAAACTCAACATGGTGGTTCTCAAGGGTATCAACGAGAATGAAGTAGATGATTTCCTTGCCTATGTCAGGAACAACCGGAACCTTGTCCTCCAGCTTATCGAACTCATGAATTTCAATGAATGCAACAATCACGAAGATCTGAGCGGGATCGAAAAAGTACTTGCTTCACAATCCCCGCAGATCATTACCCGTAGAATGCATCACAGGAAGAAGTATTGTCTTGACGGTGCGGAAGTGGAAGTAGTCCGCCCCCTCCATAACACGGAGTTCTGCGCATTCTGCAACCGGCTCAGGATTACCTCCGATGGAAAACTTAAACCCTGCCTCCTTCGCACGGATAACCATATTGACATCCGGGGAAAAAAAGGAGCTGAACTCGAAGAGCTGTTCAAGAAAGCAGTCCAGTTAAGGGAACCTTTTTACAAATAGATAATTCCCGATAGTCCCCGACGGGAATATATTTACAATTCCAAGGCAAACAAAGGCATATGCATGCAGATAACCCATACGCGCAGGTACTTTTCCACCTTTACGAAAAATCGCTTATCCTTCATGATACCGGTCTCTTCAACAAGGTGCTGAATTTTTATTTTATTGATTCTCTTGCACATATCGAGTATACATGCAGTATCTATGCCTTCAATTACCAGTCTCCTAAAATTATCATGGGTGCAGAATACCTCCGTTGGAGAATCGATGAAGAGAAAAAAGGCGACCGGGCAAAGTTTCCAGGTTTCATTAACTGGCTTCGGGAGAACCATCCGGAAAAATTTGCCGCTCTTCCGTCACTCTGGCAGATGATCTACGATACAGAAGACCCTGCAGGTTACCGGAGTTTCCGGATTGTCATCGACCCTGACAGCCGCAGTGAAATTCCGGCAGATTTTTTCCTTGCAGTAATTGACGAATTCTTTGAGCCGGAATTCCTCAAGAGCCTGTATGATGATGCATCCTTATCGACGCTTTTCAGGACATATCTGGCTGGGCAATAACCTGAATCACGCCAGGATAGATTATGGATGTCAGTAAAATCTGCTCAGATCTGGTCGCAATCCGAAGCGAAAACCCTCCGGGCCGCACACTGGAAGTTATCGAATATATTCGGCATTTTCTTGAAACACTGGGTGTCCGGGCGACAATAACTGGTAATGAAAAAGGGATGTGTAATCTCGTTACAGAAAAAAAATCACCCGCTCTACTCTTTTGCGGGCATGTTGATGTCGTCCCGGCTCTTGATACCGGCTGGACAAAACCCCCATTTTCAGGTGAAATAGATAACGGGTATGTATGGGGTCGCGGCGCAACGGATATGAAAGGCGGATGTGCTGCTATCCTTGCAGCCTGTGAAGGAATTGTCAATGCGGGAGGGATAATTCCCGCACAACTGGCATTTGTCTGTGATGAGGAAACAGGAGGTGATCACGGGGTTCGTCACCTGCTCGCAAAAAAAATCCTGAAACCCTGTGATTGCGTTATTGCCGAGCCCACACCTGAAAAAAATCCATGTATCGGTCAGAAAGGTCTCTGTAGGCTGGCTATCCGGTTTACCGGCAAACCTGCCCACGGTTCTTTGTATCCTTCGGTAGGTGTAAGTGCAATTATGGAAGCAGCATCCCTTCTCGCATACCTCAAAGAAGTAAATCGTCGTGAATACCCGGTTGATGAATCCCTTGAAGAGATCATTGCCCGGTCTGCGACAGTTCTGGAACAGGAATTCCATCTTGCCGGCGGAGTAAAAGATGTATTGAAAAGGGTCACATTCAATCCCGGAGTAATTTCCGGGGGGGAGAAATCAAATGTTGTCGCCCAGCACTGTGATCTTGATATTGAATTCCGCGTCCCATGGGGATGCCCGATATCCGGACTCATCGAAGGGATTACCCGGCATATCCCTTATGGGCAGATTGTTTCACAGTCAACCCATGAACCTTCAATGACCAGTCCGGAATGTTTTTTAGTCTCTGCAACATGCCGGGAAGTTCAGAAGGTGCAGGGGGGTCAGGTCGCCCCCATCGTGCAATGGGCAGCGTCTGATGCCCGTCACCTCCGGCTTCATGGGTTTAATGTAATCGAATATGGCCCGGGCGAGATATCCACGCTTCATGCAGTTGATGAGAGAATATCCATTGAATCACTCAGGAAAGCAGTTGCAATATACCAGGGAATCATGCAGGAATATAGCGGAAAAATAAATTAAAAAAAATTATTTCCTTGATAGAAGAACAAATCCTGCAATAATTATCAGGGCACAGAATGCCACGGACGGGGATAAGGGGGCATATGTGGTTTTGGTTGCGACAGGAATTGTGGTCTGAACAGTCATCACTGAGGATGCTGTAGTCTGCTCTGCAATTGTCTGGACCGCAGGGGTAGTTTCAGTTGTTCCTGGATACAGAGTTCCGATCCGGCTGATTGTAACAACAGGAGTGATCGTCCCAATAATTTCAACGTCCTGTTGCTTGTTCATGGCATTGTTTTTATTTTCTATTGCTCTTGCATAGCTTGGATCGATTCCTAAAGCCTTCTTGAAACATTCTAGTGCATCGGTCGGCATTTCAAGAGCAATATACGCTTCCCCTTTGTTATTCCATATTTCTGCATTTTTTGTAGTAATACTCGTTGCATGACCGAAAGCATCGAGTGCATTTTCATACTGGGCAATGTTCATGTACGCAAGACCAAGAAGATTCCAGGAATCAGCGTTCGCCTGATCGAGAGCTGTACAATGATTATACGATACAACAGCATCGCTCGATTTGTTCAGATTCATATAGGCAATACCCTGGTTACAATATGCATCCGCCTGGTTCTTCTGGACGAGAAACAGACGATCATAGGCTGCCACGGATTCCTCATAACGTCCCAGTTTGAACAATCCGTACGCCCGGGCATTCAGTGCAGTCTGGTCAGAACTCCGGATCGCTAGAGCCTGTTCGGACAAAGTGATTGCGTCAGAATATTGCCCCAGACTGTTGAGAGCTGCCGCTTTTCCTGACATGGCCGATGCGTAATTCTTGTCAAGGGCAAGGGCGTTGTCATAATAGGTAATTGCAGTAGCATAATCCCCGACCATTGCTGCATTCTGCCCCATGACATACCATTCTGATGCGTCTTCTGCGACCACGGGAACAATCAGAAGGGCAAGGAGAATTAGTAAAATAACCGGATTAAGTCTCATTCTGATAACGAAATTTCATTTCATGGCTGATGAAAGTATTGTTTTCAAACATCTGCTTTTTCATTATGGGAATCCGGATTGCTCTTTCGACCAATCGTCAAGGCAACACTCAGGGAAAATAAAGCGGTTACAAAAAACGCTGCGGAATAACCGGCTGAACTGGCGATAATACCCGCCATGAACGGCAGTATGGCCATCCCGAGGTAGCTGCAGGTAGAGAAAAGACCCATAATTGTACCCTGGTGATCGCGGGCTTGGGCAAGGAAATTCATCTGGGCTATCATAACGACACCGGCAATTGCCCCGACTAGAATAAAACTCCAAGGTGTAAAAAATGAAAGCAGGATCCCAACACCCATAAACAGCGCGGATACCTGTATGGCACGAACCGGTGATACCGGAATGCGGGAACTCACTAATACCGCCCCTATGGTTGCGATGCTCATCGATGCAATCCAGAGCCCGACTTGATCCGAAGGCTGGGCTGAAAATTCCGGATAGAGAGAACTGATAACTCCAGTTGCACCTATAAGGACTATTGATGAATACCAGAGCCAGCGAAACTCGCCGATAAAATTACCTACGAGGTTCCAGTTGGTACCAGATGAGCGATGGGGTAAATCAATTATTAAATAACTTGTCAATGCCGGTAACAGCGCAAGACCGGAAAAAAGGAGCACACCTCCATACTTAAAAGGCATCAGAGTGGCAATCCACCCGGAAAATATGAGCCCGATCACAAGTCCCGTATTCATCATTGCCATAAGGTATCCGCTCATTTTTCTATGATCCGAATGAGAATTGACGTATGACATGCCAGCGGCAACAAAGAGCCCTGCCCCTGCACCTTCGAGCCCTCGGGAAGCAACAATCAGGAAAGGATCAGGGAAAACCAGTAACATTACTCCGCTTGCAACCGAGATGACAAGACCCAGACGTAAGAGCGGAACCTGCCCGAACCGGTCGGATAGTATTCCTCCGGGAAGAGTGCTTAAAAAAGCCCCAAGAAAATACGCAGAAAAAATTGCACCCTGCTGGAAAGAATCTTCTGCCAGAAACGGAAGAACAGGCACAACTGCATTCGAGAGTGCCATAATAATAAAAATCCCAAAAAAAAGAGTGAACCGGGACTTCATAAAATCGGATCAGACCATACGGTAGGTTTCCAGGTTCATGGGTGAATGGGTCTCAATATGGTACCGTTTATAGATTGAACTTGCGAGATCGATGGTATTGTTCTCATCGCCATGGATACAGAATATTTTTTCCGGTCGGGGCTGGATCTGTCCGATATAGTTCATCAGCTGCCTCCGGTCCGAGTGCCCCGAGAACCCGTCAACCGTAACAATCTCGAGATTGATGGTGATGGTTCCCTTGCGACCCATGGGAACCTCGCGCCATCCTTTCTGGATACGCCTGCCGTACGTACCGTCAGCCTGGTACCCGACAAAGATGAGTGCATTCTTTTCATCCTGTGCAAGGTTCAGGAGATACTCCATAACCGGGCCGCCATTGAGCATCCCGCTTGTAGTGATAATTACACAGGGATCCCCGGCTATTACTTTCTCACGGAGATCCTGTGAATCGACCTGCTGGAAACATTCCGCAAGGAATGGGTTTATACCATCACGGAAGATCAGGTTCCGGAGTTCATTGTTCAGGTACTCCGGGTAGGTGGTATGAATTGCAGTCGCTTCACGGATCATACCATCAAGATAAATTTTGACTTTCGGGATCTTCTCAAGACGCATGCCCTCTTCAAGTGCCAGCATAACTTCCTGGGAACGCCCGACAGAGAAAGCCGGGATAATAATCTTGCCACCCCGGGAAATCACCGTGTTGATGGTTTCATAGAGTCGTGCTTCAGCATCGGAGCGGGGCTGCTGGAAATCATTGCTGCCCCCGTACGTACTTTCCATAAACAGTGTTTCAAGGCGGGGGAACTGGTTAATGGCTGGATTGAAAAGCCGGCTCTTGGCGTAATTGAAATCACCGGTAAAAGCAATATTGTACAGCCCATCGCCAACATGGAAATGCGCAATAGCCGAACCGAGGATATGCCCTGCATTGTGAAAGGTAAGTTTGATATCCGGTGCGATATCGGTCACACTGCCATAATTGAGCGTAATGGAATGCCGGATATAGGTCTTGACCTCATTTGACGAGTAGGGGATTTTCCGGTCTTCTTTATGGATAACATCAAGATAATCCAGTTGGAGCATCGCGGAGAGATCCCGTGTCGGGGGGGTTGAATAAACCGGGCCCTCGTAGCCGTATTTATACAGGAGAGGAATGAGCGCACAGTGATCAAGATGAGCGTGCGTGAGAACCACTGCGTCGAGTTGGGAGAGTGGATGGATCTCCGGGACATAGAGATATGGGGTTCCGTTTGAGTTATCCGGTTTTTCACCGCAATCGATAAGAATGCGGCTGTTGGGAGTAGTCAGGAGAAACGCGGCTCTTCCGACTTCCCGGCAACAACCCAGCATCGTGACCCGTACCCATTGGTCACGTTTTGTTGTTTCTTTGCCGGCATCATCTTTTCCCGGGATATCCCGGTGGATTCTCCGGCCAATTGTCCGCAGAAATCCTTTTCTTTCTTCATTGACAGAACGCAGGTACTGACGTACCTGTTTTACCGTTGAACTCTCGATTGGGGGAGTCCGGACAACCTTTGGTGTCCAGCCGATATGTTTGGTTATCTCGCGCAGCGTTGCACCGTTTTTACCGATAACCACACCCGGTTTCTCGGCTTCGATGAGTACTTCACCAGTGTCGGGATCAAAAAAAATGTCCGTAATACCGGCAGATTCAGGAACAACGGATTTGACTTCGTTATATGCTTTTTCGGGGTCTTCAAGGGTGGTGGGGCGGACTACGATACGTTTACGGAGATCCCGTGCAAGGATCTTGATCAAATCCGCTTCATCAGCAAACCGTTTTGGATCATCCGTGTAAATAACCAGTTCAGGGCCTTCGAATTCTACCTGCGTTACATTGATGCCTCGGGGCACCTTCTCATTGATCTTGTCTTTGAGCTCTTTGAGCCGATCTTCAATTAGCATAAAAAAGTCGTCCTAAAAAAGGGATTAAGCAGAAAGCTTGGTAAGATACTTTTTAAGATCTTCCTCACCAAGTTCCTGATATTTTTCCTTGGTAATTACTACGACGTGGACACCTTCGCCGGATCCAGCATCGCGTTTCATGGCGGATTTAAGGGCACGGATTGCAAGTTCAATAGCTTCCTGTTCAGTCATACCTGGATGGAACCGGTCTTCTAAAACACCATAGGCCATGGGTGAGCCGGAGCCGGTTGAGACGATTTCCTCTTCCTTTGTGGCACCACCCATCGCATCAACGGAATAGACACTCGGTCCCTTCTCATCGATACCACCAACAAGCAGCTGGACATAGTATGGGAAGTAACGGTTCTGGTTCAGGTAATTCGAAAGTAATGTTGCCGTTGCACCGACCGTAATCGGACGGGATCGACGGATATTGTAAAGGTTGCACTCAACCGTAAGTATTCGGGCGAGCTGTTGTGCATCCCCGACGCCACCGGCAGTCGTCATACCGATCCGGTCTGCTACCTGGTAGACCTTTTTTGCTTTCTTGCTTGCAATCATATAGCCCATGGTTGCACGCTTTTCAGTAGCGAGAATAACGCCACCGTCAAATACAAGACCGACTGTGGTCGTGCCTTTCATGGACTCCTGGTATTGTTCAGGCATAGTAAGACCCCAAAAATAAACAAACGCCTGTTTAAAAGCGTCCCAAAATATTAGGTGATATCAGGAAATTTAAAGGTTTTTATTCTTCCACTTCTTGGCAGAGAGCCCGGATAAGATCCCGGTCAAACAGCATGGATACCAGTTGTTTGTCCCCGTTAACGACAGGCAACTGGTCAACCCGGGATCTGCGCATCTTGAGTGCACATTCGCTGACTTCAGCATTCTGCGGAACGGCAACAACGTTTTTCACCATCGCCATCTTGACCGGCCGGTTCGGGAGCTGGACACGGGAGATCCCAAAGCTGATCGTATGGTTGTCCCGGATGCTTTCCCAGGTCCATTCGTCATCATCGGTTCCGTTTGAAAAATCACTGACCCCGACGCTGTCTTCGATGCTTGAACTCCTTATGAGATCACGCTCGGAAATTATTCCCTGGAGCCGGTTCTCTGCATCAAGAATCGGAATTGCATCAACACCGGAAATCTCCATGACCCGGCCGACAACCGGCAAAGGTGTCTCTTCCCAAAGGGCAAACGTCTGGCTTGCATATTTTCCCTTGATCTCATCCTTGATCTTGAGCTGGGCAAGAGCATGGATAAGATCGGCAACGGATAATAAACCTATCAACTGGCCGTCTTCAACGACCGGTAACCGTCGTATTTTTTGGGTGACAAGGATCCGGGCTGCCTCCCGCACATCCACATCGGGCTCAATAGAAAGAGGCTTTGCGGTCATGAGGAGTCCGAGCTGGGTCTCTTCGGGTTTCCTTAAAAGATCCTTGCGGGTGATGATGCCGACAATTTTCTTGTTCTTGATAACCGGGACACCGGAAATACCAGTCCGTTTGAGTATCTTCAATACGTCATCACGGTTGCCGGGGATTTCTACATGAACCACATCGGCGGTCATGTAGTCCTTGACCAGCATGTCTGTTATGATCTCACCACCAGGGTTGAGGTCTTGCTGTGGGAAACAACAAAGGAACTGACGCTGCCGATAAGCAGCCGGTCGGTCTGGCTCTTGCCGTGAGATCCAACAATAATCAGGTCCGTTTTTTCACGCTCTGCAAGAGTAACCACTTCACTACCTGCATGACCCTGTTTCATATGGGTAATTGCCGTTACTCCTTTTCCAGTAGCGTAGATCTTTGCTTTCTCAAGAACGGACTCTCCTTCCTTTTCGAGAACACGGTACATAATTTCAACCGTGTTATCGGACGGGAGGGAAGAGAACAGGCCGGTCTCAACAACATAGATAATATGAAGCCTGGCTTTCCATGCAATCGCTTCGTCGACTGCCTGGACCAATGCACGCTGACTCGCATCGGATCCGTCGATTGCAACAAGGAGATTAGTAAACATCGGCATCACCCAAAATAAACATGCCTTTTTTATTGATTTTACAAATTAAAAACGTTTTTCCCAATTGAACATGGATATGCGCGTTTTATAATGGATGTTACGGGATTGCGGCTAAAAGAAAGCGCGGATTTGGAAAAATCAATCCAAAAAAAATTCGCCCGCGCACCTTCCTCAATAAAACATGAGGATCCCGTAAGTTCAAATCCAAGAATCGCGGATTTGAGAAGTGTCACCGGATCAATCTTGTACACCGCCAGGGTAAAAGCCATCTCGGAAAACATATCCGGAGGAACAAACATGACATTATCGGTTCCCAGAAAAATCCGGCATCCGAGATCCAGCATAGTCTGAACTGGTGGATTTCGTGATGATGCGGTTACACCCAGCGTCCAGTTTGATCGCGGGCAGATAACAATGGGGATATTCCTGTCAGCACACGCCCTTAGCTGGCGTTTGGTTGCATGAGTGGCATGGATAATCAGGTCCGGATCGAAACCAAGTGCAGAATCCACATCCAGACTATCCCGTTCCCCGGCATGGAATGCGACCTTTTTCCCCAGCCTGCGGGCATCCATGACCTGCCGCTCAGTATCCGGTACATCACGGACACTGCTGATTCCAAGTCCATCCGCAGTTTTTTCACCACCATTCCGCCCGAAAACAAGAGGCCGGAATGACTGCCCTGCGGCTGCTTCATAAAGGGCAGATACTCCTTCAGGACCCCCTTCCCGGAAATCTGCACAGCCTGCTGTACCTCCGGCTATCATACCGGTTATACTCGCCCTCATACCATGGATGAGATCGGTCCGTGAAGCCTGGGCCAACAACCGGTGCTTCAGACCATCAGGAGGGGTAACGAGTGCTGCTAGATCCCCGGAACAGCCGCAATCCATTGCAACCGTATCGCCGAGATGCGTATGGGCATTAAAAAATGCCGGGCAGATCCAGACAGGGGGTGCATGGGGATTATCTTCGATTGCAGTGATGACACCATTCTCAAGGATGATATCAACCGGTCGTAGTGCGAGCTCTTCATGAATCAGGCCTTGTCCGGAGATTATTTGGGGATCATGCATAGTGTACTGTGACTCTCTTTTATATATCGAAAAATGAAATATATTTGCATGGCAAAGAAACAAGGTGGCAGATTACTCTCCTCAGCCGGTCTCGTTAACTATTACGAGAGCGAAGACCGAAGGGCAATTCATATTAATCCGATAACCGTCATGGTTGTAACCGCAGCGATTGGTATCTTCATTTTACTTCTCGATATTATCTACTGATTCATCTCTTTTTTCAGCAGTTTTCTTGTAATATCCTCATGTGCCCCAAAGAAGAGGTCATCGTGACCGGCCCATCTCTGGCAGTTACGGACGATTACCGCGGGCACCCCGTTGTTGCTCTCGCCCATGACAAAATTGGCAATGCCGGCAATCTCATCGACGACAGCCTCTTCCGTTATTTTAAGAACATGACCAAAAAGATCCGTGTCACCCCGGTAATCCCGGATGGCCAATAACCCGCTCCATCCAATCGCATTCCCGGTCTGTCCGCGCCGGAACGATCGTCCGCAGGTATCCGTAATAATAATCCCGACATCTTTGCCGGTAATCTCCCGGATCTCCTCGCGAATTTCCCAGGCCGCACGCATAGGGTCCTGTGGGAGGAAAATTACCATCCCATCTTCAATATTGCTCTGGTCAACCCCGGCCCGGACCCCGATATGCCCACTTGCCACTTCAGAGAGGATAAACGGATGTTCCATGATAATATCAGACGATGCATCCAGTACCGCCTGGACAAATCGCGGATCTTCTCCATTAAGCCCGGCAAGACGATTTGCCCGGTCGGAAGGGATTATTTCAGCTAAGGATTTTGTGTAACCTTTCGATTTCGAATAGATGGTTGATGCAATGCAGAGAATATCCTGATCCTGGACCGGAACCAGGTTTGTTATCAGTGCAGCCAGATCATCTCCTTTTTTTATTAAGGGAAGACCCCGAACCCCCATCACCTGTAGAGAATCCATTGTACCAGTTCTATCAGATGATCGGACGATATAGGGATTTCGTTGTGATCTTATTCTGCAGGAAAATCAGGGATTACAAAGGTATCAACTGAATTTTCCCATCATATATACAGGGCGATATATTTTTATTTTGACAGCACGCAACACCCCATGACCATGTACCTCATAGTACGGTGCCCGAACTGCCGGACATTTACCTATACCGACCAGTTCCAGCGCTGGAAACTCTGCCCGGTCTGCGGGCATGCCTATGAGGTAAAAAAAGTCCCGGCATACCTGGAAGTTATGGATCACCATGAGGCAGAAAAAATAGTCCAGGAGATGGAAAAGCATCTTCACCGAAATAAAAAGAAAGATTTTACTCCGGAAGAAACGGAAGAACTGCGGCATCATTATGCAATGTGGTTACGGAAAAAAGTATGAGCCGGGACCAATCCTCAAATACATCAAATAGCAGAATTTGCAATACCATAACCAGTTCCCGGTCTCATTTTGCTGGTTTGGTGGCCAAAATAATTTTACAAATCCAGGGAATTGCTTCCTCTCCCGAGAACTATACCGGACCTTAGTTTTTAGTGTTTATTTTAAATATTCCCTTCAGAATCCACGCGAATGTTCCAATCAACACCGTGACTGATAATCGCAACCACGACAGGGAACTAGTCCTTCGGATAGTCAACCACTCATTTCAAAGATCCATTTTTTTTATTCTTTCCTGTACCCACTGTTCAGGTCACGCCTAGAAATGGGATATGTACTTTTCCTGGAATTTGACAGGTACAGTTTTCCCCTGCCCGACCCCCCACAAACCAAAATGCTCAGAAAAAGTAATATTACGTCGTAAAAACATGCAGAAACCGGCAAAATACAAAAGGGCTGGTGGGGGGTCGGACCACTCTATTTTGATCAGCCCCTGAATACAAGAGTTCCAACTATGCAGGTTTTTATGGTGAGAATACAATCCGCACATCAATTCATGTGGAGATCAGATTTCCCTTATCCGACCCCCCGCTATCGTCATTACAAATTATTTCCGAATTGTTTCATGGTTCATCGCATAATTGCATACATCTAAAAAAGAGTACCGGCATTGATCTGTAACGCGATTGTATGGAACGATATGATGTTGTAATAACAGGAGCCGGACCAGCCGGGCTCTTTTGTGCGATCCATGCTGCCGCACCAGGTTCCCGTGTGCTTCTTCTGGAGAAAATGACAAGCCCGGGAAACAAACTCCTGCTTGCCGGTTCCGGGCAATGTAACATCACCCATGACGGAGAGACCCATAGTTTTCTGACCCGGTATGGGAATCATGGAAAGTTCCTGAAACCTGCACTCCTGGGGTTCACAAATAAGAACCTCATAGATTTTTTTTCTTCCAGAAATCTTCCAATGGAATCAAGAGAAGACGGAAAAATATTCCCGGTATCACGGAAATCATCCGATGTTCTTAGAATATTGCTGGAAGAATGCGCACATAAGAATGTGGAGATCCGGTGTGGCGAACCAGTCACATCCATCAGACAGGAAAACGGCAGATTTTGCATAACGACAACAAAGATGACCTGCCAGACAAGGTACCTTGTCCTTTCAACCGGGGGTACATCCTATCCTCATACGGGTTCCAGCGGGGACGGGTTTTTTTTTGCCCGAACGCTTGGCCAGTCGGTAACAGAAATCGCCCCGGCACTAACCCCGCTGATAATCAAAGAGTTCAGGTTTAAAAGTCTTGCCGGGCTGTCATTTCCAGCAGTAGAATTTTCACACTGGCATTCAGGAAAAAAAGTTGCGGACTATAAAGGTGATGTTCTCATTACACACCACGGTATTTCCGGACCCGGTATTCTGGATTCATCGCGATTCATTTTACCGGGCGATATTATCAGGCTCAATTTTACTCATTTGAAACGGGATAAATTCACCCGGGATTTCGAAGAAAAAATCCGCCAGCAGGGAGCGCGACTGATAAAATCAGTCCTCCAGTCATACCCGGCTCCGGAACGCCTGGTAAAAGCCCTGATGGATGCAGCCGGAGTTCCATTGGATCTAACCTGTTCCCACCTCACGGGATCATTGCGGAACACCCTCATTCAATCCTTTACCGAATACCCGTTTATTGTTGAGAGGCTCGGAGACTATGCAATTGCAATGGTAACACGGGGCGGGATCGATCTTGAACAGGTGAATAGTAAAACTATGGAATCTAAAGTTATTCCCAACCTTTTTTTTGCCGGGGAAGTCCTGGATATTGACGGAGATACCGGGGGCTATAATCTTCAGGCTGCATTTTCAACCGGTTTTTTAGCAGGAAAAACAATCAGAAGTCGCATTGAACAGTAAAGAATTGAATTCCACGGGAATTTTAAGATCATCCCCTGCTAGGAATGCGCAACACATTTCTATTCTTCCGCCACATCTCTTTTCGAAGAGGATGGATTATGAAATATGAGATCATTGGAGATAATCTCCAGATGGTGAAAATCGACCTAGCAATCGGGGAAAGTATCTATGCTGAGGCCGGATCGATGGTAAATATGACCGGTTCTTTCCAGATGGAAAGCCAGCTTAAAGGAGGGATCATTTCCGGCATCAAACGGGCAGTAACCGGAGAGAGTGTATTTTTAACAAGGTTTTTTGCTGCAGATTCTGCGGGGTTCGTATCGTTTGCCGGAACTATGCCAGGAAAAGTATTCCCGGTAAAAGTCGCATCAGGAAAGGAATTTATTGCCCAGAAAGACTCGTTCCTTTGCTGTGATGAAGGAGTCGAACTGGATATTGCAATAACGGATAAAATACGGACCGGACTATTCGGGGGGCAGGGCTTCATTCTCCAGCGGCTGACCGGTGAAGGCGTTGCATTCCTGCATTGTTGCGGGGATATTATCGAACTCACGCTTAAACCAGGCGAGATCGTGAAAGTCCAGACCGGCCTTGTAGTTGGATTTGAGGATACCGTGAATTTTGATATTGCACTTGCTGGAGGTATTACCACAGCACTTTTTGGAGGGGAAGGCCTTTTTGTCACCACCCTGACCGGGCCGGGAAAGGTTGTCCTCCAGTCGATGGATCTTGCCAAGATTGCCGCAAGCCTGGTCCCATTCCTGCCAAAACCGACCCAGGTAAATGTCAAACCACTATAATTTTTTTGATTTATTTATTCCAGCCAAGCCTGTTGATAAGATATTTCGTTTCATCCTGGGCTAGAGAGCCTTGTACCCGGGGCTGAACAACCAGGGTGAGGGCATCTTTAAGGGCTACTTTCCGGCCTTTTTCCCTGCACAGGATATAATCCCCGTTGAAACGCCCCAGGGCTTTTTCAAATGCGTCAAGGATTTTTTTCCGGCTGGCAAGATCCTTTGGCCGGAGTTTCATGAGATGTTCAAATATCGATACATCGATAAGGGTGCTTGCCATCCAGCTTATCTCACAGGTATACCCAAAGGTCCATGCAATTCGTGAGTTCTTTGTAGTATCTATGAAATCATCGATGTTATTCCCCACACTGCATGACCCGATTAAAACCCCTTCAATGTTGGAATAATTTGCTGCTGACTGCACGGCTTTGAACATTGCCGGAAGCTTCATACCGGTTTTTGCTTTGAGTCCCCCTATCCGTTTACCGGTCCCATGAGCTGCAATGTAAAGGAAGAGCCGGTCTTCACGGGTATTTGTGAGATCGTCTTCCAGAGCCCTGCGGAACCCGATCTTTTCATAAAAATTCGCATAGTATATGTTGAAGTCCCCCTGGTAACTTTCGAGACCTTCGAGGAATGCCAGAACCGACGGTCGTTTGGGTTTTTCTTCCGGGGTCCACCAGAGTCCTTCGATGACAAGAAGTGCAGTACTTGGCATAGAATCACACTATTGATGAGAGTAGGGCTCAATGCATAATACTTTTCGGTCTGTAGTCCGGTATCCGAATTATTTTGTGGAGGGAATAGCAATACATTACAGGGAAAATGGCAGAATATAAAGATCCGGTATCTCATGATCACCGAGGGAATGAGAAGGATGCCTCCATTAAAAGTGATCAGACTGCATCCCAGTCAAAAAAAGAAGTCCCCTCACTTATGACCCTTGAGCAGATCATGGAGTTTACCGGGGAATTTGAACATCTCAATGAACTTGTGGTATTGTATCTCAAAAAAAATGGAGGATTTTCAAATAATGCAGAGTACTTTTCCTGCGTACAACCTCTGCTCGACCGGTTGGAATCTGAGATCCGCAGGCAATGCTGGACAAACCAGAGCCATGACCAGATAACACGGATTGTGAAGGACTGGATAGACCGGGAAATCTCAACATTCAAATAACGCCAGTCATCCCTTTCGAAGACCTGATTTCATGGAGCAATTCCCTGAAAAACCAAGAGCGGGAATTTTTTTCATGAAATATTTCCTGGAATCAGAATCCGTTTTTTTTAGTCATTCAGACAATCAATGAAGATTTTTTAAAGAAAAATCAAAAATAATTAGAGAACAATAAAAAATATTAGAAAACCTTTATTATACCCAATTCTGACTATTCAAAAGAGGTAACACAGATTTTTTTGATGAAATACCCTTGCTATTTTTTCAGAGAAATTTTCGTGAAATACAACAAATGATTCATCGTCAATACTCAATAAATGAAAAAATACACCAAGGGACCAGTCGGCATATCTCCAGATTATTCATTGGTTTTCTTCTTTTCATTATGTTCATTGTAGGAAATGCAACTGCACTCATATGGCTTTACGAAACACCCGACAGTAATGGCAATGTAGGACAATATACCTCATTAGCATTCGGGAAGGATGGAAATCCCGGTATCAGTTATTACGATGTTACAAACCACGATTTGAAATATGCGGAAAAAAATGGCAGCGTATGGACCAATAGTACGGTTGACAGCACCGGGGATGTGGGCCAGTATTCTTCGCTGGCATTCGATTCTGCCGGAAACCCGCACATTGGTTATTTTGATGGAACCGGAGAAAACCTGAAATATGCCAAACGAAATGGAACCACCTGGTCAATTGAGATTGTGGATTCCATCGGATCGGTTGGCTGGTACTCTTCACTTGCTCTGGATAATTCAAGTAATCCCCGTATCAGTTATTTTGACGGAACAAACGGTCATTTGAAATTCGCCCAAAAAAACGGTTCGATCTGGTCAAATGAAACCGTTGATTCATCAGGAAATTCAGGTCAGTACTCCTCGCTTGCACTGGATAGTGCAGGAAATCCGGGGATAAGTTATTACGATTCCACAAACAGTAATCTGAAATATTCAGAAAATACCGGGATATCATGGGCTATAACAACAGTGGATAACATGGGTATGGTTGGGTGGTATACTTCCCTCAAACGCGATAATTCCGGGATGCCGGCAATCAGCTACTATGATGCCACAAACCAGACCCTGAAATATGCCAAACGATCCGGGGGATCATGGACGATAACAACCGTGACAACGCTTAGTGACAGCGGGACCTACAATTCTCTGGCCCTGAATCACTCAGGAAATCCATTTATAAGCTATTATACATCTGGAACAAACGATCTCGGTTTTGTATCAGGAACAGGAACGAGCTGGATAAACGAAACGGTGGATCAAACGGGATCGGTTGGGTGGTATTCTTCGATAGCATTGGATAGTTCTGGAAATCCTGCAATCGGTTATTACGATGCAACAGGCGGAAACCTGAAATTTGCCCGGGGATTTTCCCCGGTTTCACCTGATTTTTCAGCATTGCCAGTTTCTGGTAATATGCCACTCACCGTAGTTTTTTCGGACACCTCAACGGGTTCTCCCGCAACATGGGAATGGGAATTTGGAGATGGCGGCACAGCATTTGTCCAGAACCCAACGCATACCTATTTGTCTGCAGGTAATTATACCGTAAATCTTACATCAGGAAATCCAGGCAGCACCGGGGTAATAAGCCGGATAAATTATGTAACCGTTCATACCCCGGATCCTGTACATTCATCAACCGTAGTTCCGACACAAACTATACAATCAGACTCTGATCAACAATCCAAGGTTACTGCATATACTGCAACCGGTCTCGCGGATGAAACAGGAGAGAACATACATTTTGACTTCTCCCAAAAGATCGATCCTGGTGACGCATTCGGAGTTATCCAGGTAAAGATTCAATCCAGAAAAAAGGCCGGAGATATTGAAATGATTGTTCGGAAGGAATATCCCGGGCAGGAAAGCCGGATAAATGACAGGGCTGTAGCCGGTTATAAGGATATCTCGCTAATCGGAATCAATCCATCCACCATTGATCATGGGACCATCAGATTCATGGTGAGTAACACATGGCTCAATAATTACAATCTGAATCCTCATGAGGTAACCCTCATCAGACATTTACATGGTCAATGGGTGGATCTTCCAACAGACTTTAACTACCAATCAGGAGATTTCGTTTATTTTACTGCGATCACATCAGGATTTTCCTGTTTTGCTGTTGGTGGAAGAAATATTTCTAAAGTGTCATCGGATATGATCTCTTTGTCTATAAAAAATGAATTGCCTCAGGAACCAGGGGTGCAACAGTCAATATACCCCCCAAATCCATCGGTTACCCAAAAACATTCAGTCACAGATCAGAATGAATCATGTGGGCTTGAAAAGATCAGTGTGACACCCATAACGTCAGGAGTTACGAAAAATCAGATTTATGAGGTCGGGATCCCATACGTAACTGCAATTGGAATTGTGGGATTCCTTATTGCCGGATTTATTATCCGTCGCTGGTATATCCGACGACAAAACCCTAAGTTATTCCAGCGATATTGAATAATTCGTCGTATTTATTAAATAGATTCAGAAAATGTAGCGTACATATAAGGGATTTAGAGATTTTCCTCAGTTTAGAAATAGTGTAACATGCACATTCTCGAAAAAGGGGGGCCAATCTGCTAACATACAACAATCATCTGAATCATAAGGATTCCAATAGGATCTGCACACGTGCCAGAAAAAAATTAGATTAAGATTATATTATTACATAGTTTTACTCCGAGTCAAAATTTACCCGACAATTATATGAGCTGCCCATAAAAGATGAAAATTCGATGTCGGAATCTATAAATACAAAAATGTGCAAGAGATTTGTTACACAGTGTCATGCCCGGAACCGGGCATAAAAAAGGTGTTTGTACTTATGTCACAATTCAGAAATGATGAGGCAGTATCACCGGTTATTGGTGTGATCTTAATGGTCGCAATCACGGTGATCCTTGCAGCGGTTATCGCTGCGTTCGTGTTCGGCATGGCCGGGAACATCCAGCAGACAAAAGTCGTTGCCGCTACAGCGTCACAACAAGGTTCCAATGTTATTGCCACATATCAGGGAGGGCAGGACAGCCCAAGTGTAAACTGGTCATTTGTTGATATCACTTCATCGACAGGTACCGAAATTATTTCCAGAGGGTCATTAAAGAATGTAACTGGAAGCAGCCTTCAGGTAGCTGGTGGAACCACAGGTCAGGACCATGTTGTTATAACCACTGACTTCTTGGATGGGACAAGTCAGGTAATCCTTGACACCTACGTCTAAACAAATCTTCTTTTTTTTACTATCAATTGGGGTTAACGACATTCATCTCCAACCAACCAGAATTTGATTAATATTAACTACACGTTTTTTGAGTTCAATCGGGTTTCTAACTCTTTTTAAAAAGCATACATATTTTAAAGATATCATCGTCAAAAAACAGTAGTCCACTGTTTTTAGATTTATTAGTATTCCAATTCAATTTAAATAGGACTTACGCAGTTGGTTTCGACCGAAAGATCTAAGAGTTAATAGCGCCAATTCAAGGTTTAGACAAACCCGGAATGGAGATCGAGCGAGTATAAACCCCCCGAAATGCACGAGCGAAAATTTTGTCAACTTTCTGATGTCGACATATCAGGCCTGCTCATGCACGGAAGCATCCCGGTGTTTGCCCGGAGAATCAGAGACCATAGCCCATGATTCCGTGAAGCGATTGTTAGAGAGACAGCCACCCCACACGGAGGCGTTGTATAGGGAAGCGAAACGGTTGATCCGGGCTGATAAAGGTGTGTTGGTAATCGATGACAGTACTCTGGACAAACCGTATTCGCATCAGATTGAACTGGTTACAAGACACTGGAGTGGAAAACACCATCGGGTAGTTAAGGGAATCAACCTGATTTCGACGATCTGGACGGATGGTTCAGCGATAGTTCCGGTAGATTTTCGGATCTATCATCCCGACAAGGACAGGAAGACCAAAAATAATCATTTCAGAGATATGTTGCGGGCAGCGAATGAACGAACGTTCCGGCCTGGTTGCATCATATTCGATTCATGGTATGCCAGTATCGATAACCTGAAACTGATCCGCTCTCTGAAGTGGCATTAGTGTACCCGGCTCAAATCAAATCGATTGGTAAACCCGGATGATTCGTATAACCGGAATGTTTCTGAAATCGATATTCCCCCCGATGGGAGAGTTGTGCACTTGTGGAAATACGGTTTCATCAGGGTTTTTCGGATTGTTCCTTGCAATATCGGTTGGAGCCGTTTCTATCCCGCCGTTAGAAGTGCTCCAGACCCTGCTTGGTTCAGGAACCTCGGTGAAATGGGAACGCATCATCTGGAACATCCGGCTACCCCATGCTCTTGCGGCAATTGTTGCCGGCACCGGGCTTGCAGTGGCAGGTGTTGCCATGCAGTCCATCCTGAGAAACCCGCTCGCCTCCCCGTTCACGCTCGGCATCTCCAGCGCGGGGGCATTCGGGGCGGCAGTCTCAATCATCCTGCTCGGCGCCGGCAGGATCCAGTCATCAGTTGCAAACCCGGTCACTATCTCAAACCCCTACCTGACCACGATTGTCGCGTTTATCTTCTGCATGCTCGCGACCGCAGTTATTCTCATTATTTCCCATGTGAAAGGGGCATCTCCCGAGGTCATGGTACTGACCGGTGTCGCACTCTCGTCCCTTTTTTCAGCCGGGGTCATGTTCCTCCAGTATTTCTCCAATGACACGCAGCTTGCGGCGGTTGTCTTCTGGACATTCGGGGATGTCGGCCGGGCAACCTGGGATACCCTGCCATTCATGGCGCTGGTGGTTGCCTGCGCAACCCTGTATTTTGTCTTTAACCGGTGGAACTACAATGCCATCGATGCCGGGGATGAGACCGCACAGGGACTCGGAGTAAATGTCGTACGCGTCCGGCTCATCGGAATGACGGTGGCTGCAATAGTCTCGGCAGTCATCGTTGCACTGCTCGGAATTATCGGGTTTGTCGGCCTTGTCTGCCCGCACATGGTCAGGAGAATTGTCGGCGATGATCAGCGCTATCTGATCCCGGGGTCAGCAGTGGCCGGTGCAATCCTGCTGCTCGCATCCGATACGGTAGCCCGCATAATTGTTGCACCGTATATCCTTCCCGTAGCCGTGCTGACGGCATTCATGGGAGCACCCATATTCATTTACCTGCTGTTCAGGGGGTATAAACGATGATGTTAACGGTAAACGAACTGAAATTCATGTACAGGAACCGGAATGTCCTCCGCGAGATCGGGTTCTCGATTGAGCGGGGGCAGGTGGTTGCCGTGCTCGGCCCCAACGGGGTTGGGAAAACCACGCTTTTAAAATGCCTCAACCGGATCCTCAAGGCAAAGCAGGGAACCGTATTCCTCGAAGAAGAAAACCTGCTGGATCTCAGCACGATGGATATTGTCCGCAGGGTCGGTTACGTGCCACAACGGGTGGAAACCGGACGGCTGACGGCCTTTGATGCGGTCCTGCTCGGCCGGCGCCCGCATATCGGCTGGGACATCACGTCCCGCGATCTCGTTATCGTTGATGCCGTCTTCAAAAAGATCGGTATGGAATCCCTGAGGCTTGCCTATCTTGACGAGATGAGCGGCGGGGAACTCCAGAAAGTCGCCATCGCCAGGGCACTCGTGCAGGAACCAAAAGTCCTGCTTCTCGATGAACCCACCAGCAACCTTGACCTGAAAAACCAGGTTGAAATCTTAACAACCATCCGTGAAATTGTCAGGGACCATAAGATCGCTGCCATCATGACCATGCACGATTTAAACCAGGCCCTGCGGTTTGCGGATACGTTCATTTTCATAAAAAACGGAACCGTGTATATACACGGGAACCAGGATGTTGTCACGCCAACCGTCATTGAGGACGTGTACGGCCTCCCGGTCATGATAGGAGAACTCGGAGGCGTCCGGTGTGTAATTCCCGGCGCCTGTAAAACAGCATAACAGAGATTACCATGCACGCACACCAACATCATCACGAACCCCACCCGGTAACATTTGACGACTGCATCCGGTTCCACGGGCATTCCTGCCCGGGCCTTGCCTCCGGCTACCGTGCGGCAACTGCTGCGATGGAAGCACTCGGGGTCACCCGGCCGGAAGACGAGGATCTCGTTGCCATCTGCGAGACCGATGCCTGCGGCGTGGACGCACTTCAGGTCATTGCCGGGACAACTGCGGGTAAGGGCAACCTTGTTATTCACGATTACGGCAAGCACGCATTCACGTTCTATAACCGTAAAAACGGAAAGGCAGTCCGGGTTACCTTCAACCGGAACGATATAACAGAAACGAAGGAATTTACAGATTTGCGGGCAAAAGTCTTCTCTGGAAATGGATCGAATGAAGAAGAGGAACAGTTGCATGAGCTGATGCACAAGGCTACAATCGACCTGCTCCATGCCCCGAAAGAAAAAGTCCTGAAAATTGAAAATATTACCATGGACGCCCCGAAGATGGCCCGTATTTTCGCTTCGGTTACCTGCGAACGCTGCGGTGAGTCCGTTGCCGATGCAAAAACCCGGAACATCGACGGTAAATGTGTCTGCATCCCCTGCGCAGAAGGCACGCATCTCGCAAAGAAAAAATAAGGGATTTCTTTGGAAACTGGTTACCATGAATTTTGAAATAAATCCAATCGGATATGTACGCTCACCGTATAAAGTGCATAAGGATGCACCGCGACAGGGGCGATTGTCGGATACCGTATCGGAAATTGTTGTTGATGAACGGTATCTTTCCGGGCTTGACGATGTTGAAAAAAAAACCCACCTGATCATTCTGTCATGGTTTGACCGGGCGGACCGATCCGCTCTCCGGGCTACTCCTCCGGGCACTCAGGTGGAACACGGGGTATTTGCCACCCGGTCTCCCAATCGCCCGAACCCGGTAGCGTTCTCCGTTGTTGATCTCATAAAACGTGAAGGAAATATCCTGTATGTCCGCGGGCTTGATGCACTTGATGGGACTCCTATCGTTGATATTAAACCCTATTCTCCGGATATTGACTGCGTGAGAAAGAACTCACCGTAAAGAAAACTGGTATTTCATAATCATTCCTGTTTTTTTATTGCCCCTAAGGGTATCGCAATATTCTCACAATCACCAGGACAGGCAATTATGATTGCCTGAAATATACATTACATTTTTATATCGTCCCGTCCTCATCACCCATTAAGGTGGACGAAATGAAGATCGGGGAAATGAATGTCGGCAGGATCGACCGCGTAGTCAGGATTGTAATCGGGATAGCGCTCTTTGGCATAGTTGCCCTCAATATTGTAACAGCTCCGTGGTCATATGTCATCCTGCTGATCGGGCTCGTTGCGCTGGTGACCGGTGCTGTCGGCACCTGCCCGCTCTATTCAATCCTTGGAATGAACACGCTCGGAAAACAGACTCAATAAACAGAAGTATTTCAGAGAAATATCCCGGGCGATTCCCCACGGGGATGTGAACTCGGACACCACCAGACACAAAGGAGGCCATCGCATGAAACACATTACGGTCAATACTCTTGTTGATATCGGCTGCGTGATTACGTTCATTCCATCACTTATCACCGGGCTTGTGCTTTATTTTGTATTACCATCCGGTGGAGGGAGAGGCAACAGTTATTCATTGTATCTGGGCGTTCCCCGATACCAGTGGATAGATATCCATGATTATACGAGCTTTGCGTTTACTGCCCTGCTTATTATCCACCTGCTCCTCCACTGGAATTTTTTCCGGAATATACGGAAGAACCTCAAACCGGAGGGAAAAGAACCGGATAATTGTTCACCGTGATTAATATTAACCCACAAGCCCCAAAATTATTTATCAAACGGGGACGTGGTTTCGGATTTGAAACAATGTAATACGATAGGATCCTGGTGGACGTCCCTGAATGTACCGAAGCACTATGCGTTTGTTGCCCTCATTCTCCTGGGCATTATCCTTGAATTTATCGTCCATATCCAGCTCCAGATCGCAATCGTATACACCCATTTCTATTATCTCATTTTTGTTATTGCAGGATTGTGGTATGGGAGAAAAGCCGTATTTATCGCACTTTTCTTCGGGGTTCTGCATATTACCGATGCATACCTTACGATTGGAACCATACCAGCCGATGCACTCATCCGGGCTTCCATGTTCGTGATTGTCGCATTCGTGGTCGGGCTCATTGCAGAACAGATGAACTGTTACCGCGATCTGCTGCTCGAACGTAACCGGGAACTCACCGAGAGCAATTCCCAGCTCGAATTATCGCAGAAAGCATTTGAGACCGCCAATAAAAAACTCAGCCTGCTCTCCAGCATCACCCGTCATGATATCAAAAACCAGTTAATGGGACTCATGACATTTATCGAGCTTTCCAAAGTGAAGTGCAAAGATCCGGATATCCAGCACTACCTTGAGCGGGAAGATACTGCGGCACAGTCCATACTGCGGCAGATCGAATTCACGAAAAATTATGAAAATATCGGGGTTCTTGCCCCGGAATGGCAGGATATCGGAAAACAGATTGAGACACTGAAAACCAGCCTCCCGTTAGGAGATGTCGAGGTTTCAGTCAATGTCAAAGGACTTGAGATCTTTGCAGATCCTATTCTTGAAAAAGTGTTCGAAAACCTGATCGAGAATTCACGCCGCCACGGGGAAAGGGTCCGGCACATATCCATCACCACTATGCAGTATACCCCGGATACCCTCGCGATCGTATACGACGATGATGGTATCGGGATACATGAAGCGGATAAAGAGCGGATATTCATGAAAGGGTTCGGGAAAAATACCGGCCTTGGCATGTTCCTCTCACGGGAGATCCTCGCTATCACCGGGCTGTCCATCAAGGAATCGGGCGAATATGGCAAGGGCGCCCGGTTCGAGATCCTGATACCAAAAGGAAAATTCCGGTTTGTACAACCTCCTTCAAACACGGTATAATTTTTTACCAGGATATCAGAAAATCACTGCCGGACCCCGCAATAGGGTTCTTTTCTATAAATGGCAGGAGAGATACCAGGATTTTCCAGCGATCTGACAGACAGGGATTGCTGGACAACAATTGTCATTTGGGAAGGCGGACAGGCGGAAGAAAAACCAGGTGTGACGGTAAATTTTCCCCACCGGAATATTCGATGTTAATATCACGGTTGGCCAGTTTTCCCAGGTTTCGGTGTAAAATACGATCCTTTAAATTATTTATGCGCATATGAGTAATTATAACAAAAATACAAGGGGATACAATGTCAGAATCAACAACCGGCAAGACAAGCGATCAGAAGGCCGATGCACTCGTCCAACAGGAAAATAACTACGAACATACCTGTGCGTGTGGTGAAAAGCACGCACACCGGCCTGGTTCACCACGCCACCGGGATTCCTGCACGTCCTCCATGAAGTTTGGTGATTCCTGCTGCTGCGGATCCAGCCCGGGTCCAAAGGGCAATCACCACCGCTGTGATCATGGACCGAAGTGCCAGTAAGGGCATTTCGTTCCGGTTTTTTTATAAGAGAATCCCCGGAGTGCATCACATGCCCCCCCACCCGGAAATTCCCGATCTGCTGGAGCAGTACATGGAAGCATCAGGCTCATCCGAGTGCTGGGTGACAGTGCGGGAACTCCGCAGCTATTTTAATCTGCACGAATCAGTCGGACCGGCAGTCTCCGGGTTTTTACATAAGATCCATCACGGTCCGTTCGTTTCATGCCGGTACAAGGTTGCCCGGATAGAAAAATTCCAGGATCCCCAGCCACCTTACCGGAAAATTGCAAAGTATCTTGTTACGGAACGTCCTGGACAAAAAAAGCAATGCGGAAAGGAGAAGAGCAAAAAAATCCATTGATTCCGGTAAACCTGTTATACTAATCCGTATACACAATATAATCAGGAGCGGAAAATGACAGCGGGAGATACACCTGAATCCGGCGAATGTCCAAGAAGGGGACGCCCGCGTCTTCGACGCATTATCAATGCCTCATCCGAGTCCCGCTGCTACAAGCCGTCCTGCTGCCCGGAGAAGGAGGGCAAAGGAATCTCACTTCATCCCGAAGAGATCGAACTCATACGCCTTATCGATCTCGAAGGACTGGAACAGGAAGAGGCAGCAGAAAAACTCGGGGTTTCCCGCAAGACCGCATGGCGTGACCTGCACGAAGCCCGTCGTAAAATTGCCGACGCTCTTGTCAACGGCAAGGGTATCGAAATGACCGGCTGCCGGAAAGCAGCTGAAGGGCGATGCCCGAAATGCCAGAGAACTACAGAACCCTGAACATAAGAAAACAGTCCATAAAATTTCATCAATGGACGGGGATAGCCGGTGTGCCGGTGTTCTCATAACAACCGGGAGATGCACATCGACAAGATCTCCGCAAACCTTTTTTTGGTCCCGATCCTTAAATCTTTATGCTCATATGCGCAATAATTCCCTGCGAAGCATATGTGGGTGTGATCATGTCAGACTTTGATGGAACCGGACCCCTGAAGCGCGGACGGATAATCGGAAGAGGACAAGGCCACTGCAAACAAAACACCGGTGAATGCCCGCAAGAGGATAATGATCGGGAAAGGCCGGCAGCTAAAGAGAAACCTGCGAAATAACCAGAATTCGAGGAGAGGAACATGCCAAAACCATTCATCAGCGTTCACGATCTCTGCATGGAATTCGGGGATACCCCGGTCTTAAAGAACGTGACATTCGATATTCCGGAAGGAGAGATCATAGGAGTTATCGGCAGGAGCGGAGCAGGAAAGAGCGTCCTGATGCACCTTCTCAGGGGTGTTGAACAACCACCGACCAAAGGCTCAATTGTCTACCATATGGCAGCCTGTGACCGTTGCGCTTTTATGGAGGTCCAGAGCCGGGCAGGAGAAAAATGTCCTGTCTGCGGGGGCGAACTCGTTGCAGCAGATATCGATCTCTGGGATGAGAAAAGTGATGGCCTGAAATCACGGGTCATGAACCGTACCGCAATCATGTTCCAGCGCTCGTTCGCACTCTATGGCGACGACCGTGTGATTGAAAATGTGCTGCATGCTCTCGATGATATCAACTACCCGCAGGAAGATGCAGTCAGCCGGGCTGCCGATCTTATCGATCAGGTTAAACTCTCCCACCGCATGATGCATATCGCCCGCGACCTCTCCGGGGGCGAGAAACAGCGGGTAGTACTTGCCCGTCAGCTGGCTAAAAACCCGGCCATGCTCTTTGCTGATGAACCTACCGGTACCCTTGATCCCGAGACTGCCCGTCTTGTTCATGGGATGCTGACTGAATCGGCAAAACGCAATACCATGGGTATGGTCGTTACCTCGCACTTTTCCCAGGTTATTGAAGATATGGCAAATCGTGCAATGCTGCTTGTTGATGGTGAAATCGCCTCTATTGGTTCACCAAAAACAGTCATCCGCTCGTTTGCGCGGGACTACCATGAAATAGAAGAATCAGCCCCATCGGAACTGGGAGAGAAAATCCTCTCTGCCCACGATGTTGCCAAGCGCTACATTTCGGTCGACCGGGGTGTAGTCAGGGCCGTAAACAATGTAACATTCGATGTTGCCAAAAAGGAGATCTTCGGGATCATAGGAAAAAGCGGGGCGGGAAAGACGACCCTGTCGCGAATCATTTCCGGCACGATCGAACCGACCAGTGGTGAAATGAACATCCTGATCGGCGATGACTGGGTGGATATGACCAAACCCGGTATCGACCAGAGAGGACGGGCAAAGGAATACATCGGTCTCCTTCACCAGGAATACGATCTCTTCCCTCACCGGACCGTTCTTGACAACCTGACCGATTCTATCGGACTTGAGTTCCCCAAAGAGCTGGCTATGCGAAAAGCAGTCATAACACTGATGATGGCAGGATTTACCGATTCGAAAGCCCGAGAAATACTGGACCGGTACCCGGGTGAACTCTCGGACGGGGAACGGCACCGGGTAGCTCTTGCCCAGGTGCTCATCCGGGAGCCGCGTCTTGTAATTCTCGATGAACCGACTGGTACAATGGATCCCATCACCAAGCAGGATGTGAAACATTCGATCCTACATGCCCGGGACGAGATGGACGAGACCTTCATTGTTGTCTCGCATGACATGGATTTTGTACGGGACATCTGCGACCGGCTCGCACTTATGAGGGGTGGCAAGATTATCGATATCGGCACAACTGCTGAAATCCTCGCACAGGTCACTGATGAAGAAAAAGTACCTGAATGAGTAAACCCATAATCCAGGACACATTACAGGAGAACGATACCATGACACAACATTCACCAGAAAACAAACAGGCATGCGATGCGAACTGCGAAACCTGCCCATCTGCACAGCATGAAAGTGCCCCAAAAGGGCTGCCACCAAAAGCAAAAATCGATGTGAAACACGTCATTCTCGTGCTGAGCGGCAAAGGCGGGGTAGGCAAATCCACCGTTTCAGTAAATCTTGCCTTTGCTCTTGCCAACCAGGGGAAAAATGTCGGGTTGCTCGACCTCGATTTCCACGGCCCCAACATTCCCAAGATGCTGGGAATCGAAGACCAGCGCCCGTCAGTCCTTGAACATACCATTGAACCGGTCCACGTTACCGGCAACCTGGCGGTCATTTCGATGGCATTCCTGCTGCCGGATACAAGCACACCGGTAGTCTGGCGCGGCCCGATGAAAATGGGTGCAATCCAACAGTTCCTTGCTGAAGTGAACTGGGGAGCTCTCGACTACCTTGTTGTCGATCTTCCACCGGGCACCGGGGACGAAGCGCTGACGATAGCACAACTGGCACCTAATGTGCGCGGAGCAGTCATTGTAACTACACCGCAGGATGTTGCAGTCATGGATGCGATCAAGGCTGCAAAGTTCATTGAAAAACTGGAACTGCCGGTGATAGGGGTCGTCGAAAACATGAGCGGGATGATCTGTCCTCACTGCGGTGAAACCATTAATCTCTTCAGCGCTGGCGGCGGGAAGAAAGCCGCAGAAGACCTTGGTGTCCCGTTCCTTGGAGCGATCCCGCTCGACCCGGAAATGGTAAAGGCCGGAGACGAAGGACGCCCGTATATCCTCCGTCACGCAGATTCCCCGACATGGAAAGCGGTGGATGTCGTAATGCATAATCTCGTGGAACAGATCGAAGCGGAACCGTAATAGTTTCCCGGGCATCGGCAGGGAATTTAAGATCGCAGAAAAATCATGAGAAAATACCCGGATATGCCGGAACTGCTGGAACAGTTCATGGAAGAGCACGGGGGAAACGAACGGTGGATTACCGTGTACGAACTCCGTGACCATTTCGGTCTTACCCGGTACCAGTGCAACACCGTATCCGGGTTCCTGCGACGTCTGAAGTTCGGAACCTTCGGGAGGTTTCCATATATCGTTCTCAGGATCGAGCAGGAAGGGGGAACGAATCCTTCCGATCCCAAAAAATGCCGGTATCTTGTAAAAAGAAAAGATATGCCATCTCATGCTCTTTTAAAGAGTCATAATCAGATCCCTGCACGGGAACAACCTGCCGCGTCGGGCGTAGAATCACTCTAGGCAGATAAAACCAGAAGAGATCCTGGTTTTTGGATCTGAAAGGATGTGCTGCAATATTTATTTTCATTATCCCCACAAAACTATGCTTATCCGCAGGGCTACATACCAGGAGCTCCCGGCCCACACAGTTCTTTTCAGGAGGATATCATGGAGAAGTCATCACAGAACGATGAACATATTATCGAAGCGATTGGCAGGTCACGGATAGTAATCCGCAACGGGGTCGTCATCGAGGTAGGTGATGCCCAGATCCGGGATTGCCCGCTTGCAAAACGATTCGGCCTCCCGGTCCCGGAAATACGAAAAGATCTGATCAAGGCCAACATTGAGCACCGGATTAAAACATTCGGCATGTGTACAGCCCGACGCGAGGTGATCGACAACCGTGAGTTTGTCGGATTTGGTGCATCGGAGCTGCTGAGTTTTTCTGTGAGGGCCGGCCTTATCGATGCCGTCGTCATTGCCTGCGATGGCGCGGGCACGGTCATCGTAACCAAACCCGAGATGATACAGGGTATCGGGGGCCGCATGTCGGGTCTTGTGTCGACAAGCCCGATACCTGAAGTGATTGCCCGGATCGAAGAGAACGGGGGAATTGTTGTTGACCCTGATCATGCCAGCATGGATCAGATGGCCGGAGTAACCCGTGCGTACAAAGAAGGATACAAAAAAGTCGCAGTAACCGTAGCTACCCCCGATGTTGCGCACCAGGCACGACACGCATTCCCGGATATTGTCATTATCGGGGTTCATGTCACCGGCCTCAACAAAGAAGAGGCCGAAGTGCTCGTGGCAGCCTCGGACCTTGTTACCTCCTGTGCATCAAAAACAATCCGTGATGCTGCCGGTCCAAAGGCAAAGATCCAGGCAGGGGTATCGGTCCCGGTCTTTGCTATGACTGCAAAAGGAAAAGAAATTATCATTGAAAAAATGCGCCAGACCGATGAACAGATCTTAATCAAGCCAACCCGCTTGCCCGCCCTCACCGGCCAGCAGCCGGATCCGCTGGTGTGAGTTTATCCAATTTTTTTAAAGATCTGGTTTGCAGAGAGCACGGATATCCCGGTTATCCATTCGTGCCGCCCAGTTTCAATCCTCGTTTCTATCTTTTTTCGGCAAGTCAGCCGGATGAAGGGGATCGGTTACAAGTCAGGTTTGACCGGTACAACAGGGAGTACGGTTCCCCTGCTCATTCTTGTCAGGACTTATATCATCCCCTACACTCTCAACTATCCATCCAGTGCCAGTGGGGGACTCCTCACTTTAATAAGTCAGGGATCATCAGTAGTGATTTGTATGTGCAGTCTGATGCAGAGATCAAATTTCTTGAATTTAAACCCGATCGAGAGGAGAAACTGATTACCATTATGGAAATTCCAGGAACCGGTGTATCAGAAGACCGGATCGCAACACTTGAAAAAAAGTTACAGGATATGGATGCGCTGGTCAAGGGACTGATCGAGGAATTGCTCGACTTCAAGGCTGTCGCAAGAACGATGGCTAGGGAAACCGAGGAACGCAGCCGCCAGGAACTCAAGCGGGGGCCGGTTGTGCAGGACACGGCACCTCATACGCTCGCGGGCCCTTCAGAGGGCAGTACCGTGATCCGGCCAAGGGCAGTAATCCAGCCGGATGTCCCGGCAGAGCCGGAAATGGTCCGAATCATGCAGGAAGACGGGACGATGAAAATGGAGGCCCGGTATGGGGACAAGAGCACTATCAACTCATCTGCGGGATATGGGCGTACCAGGAAAGGCACATCGGTATTGAGCACCCAGGATCCCCTGATCTACGCTGCTGAAAACGAGAAGTCAGATCCTGCGAATAAAAAATGACCCGATGATTACGAGAAATCATTGAAATTACAGGCAGGTTCAGGAATTTCAATTTCTCAATTTTAACAATCCGGTTTTGATCACAAACGGTTTCTGGTTCCTTAAAAAAAGGAAGATGCCGGGAACTGAATTTGTTCCGGTTAATCGCACAGACCATCGTTATAGTGGTGCGGACCTGAATGAACAGTTTTTATTATCGACCGATCGAATATCTCTTCTTCACCAACAGGCCTGCTGATATATCCCAGGTTATGCAGGGTGTATACAAATTTCATTGTCGACGATACATATTCCGGGGGTAGTGCTGCACAGTATTTCGGTGAGATGCGGTAGGTTTCCAGGACAAAATCCTCATCCACCATACCGGTCGTCTTTGCAACGATGCGGGCACATGCGTGGGGGTCATGGCGAATCATTTCACAGGCGGCTTCGTGCGCAGACAAAAAACCCTTCAGCAGATCCTTGTTTTCCAGCATCTCCCGCATCACGACAATCCCATAACTCGGGTTGAATGGCCAGAGGTGATCGGGTGACACGACAAGATTGGCACTGCCATACCGTCGGGCCGTAACGGCAAGGGCTGGGGTTCCGGCAGCGGCAGCAATCTCGCCCTGCTGGAGTGCATCGGATAAGAAATCTGCCCACGGGTAGTTCTTCACGGTCACATCCGAGATATTATGCTCACGCAGGAGTTCGTTCACGATTACATCATGGATGGAGCCTTTCGGAGGCGTCCCAATGGATTTTCCGGAGAGCTGGGCGAGAAATTCCCGCATACTCTTACAACCTGCAAGCGGGCGGATCTCCGTTCCTGCAATCAGGACTGTTCCTTCGATGTGCCCCCCGGCAATACAGGCAAGGGACAGGCCCCGATCAATCCCGATAATGACCGGAGGTAGCCCTATGTATCCGAGGTCTATTGTTCCAGCCTGCATCGCATTGATGATATCCGGGCCGGAGGCATAGAGCGTCCACGCTGCGTCGATCCCACGGTCGGCAAGAAGCGGGGTTCCCCGGAGCAGGAACGCGGTATGGTACATGGTCGAAAGGTGACCGATACGGAGTGGAACAGGGCGGGACATGGTTCACCCGATCTTTCTGGCTACGGTGTTGATCGCTTCGCTGACAACAGAGAGGTCGGGCCGCAGCATCACCACGGGAATATCAACAATCCTTTCAACAATGGAAGCAAGGATAGGGGCACAGATGATGCCGGATGCCCCATCCTTTTCCGCACGGGCTGCAGCAATGATGCACTCTTCCAGCGAGTTTGCGGAATAGCCCCGTATCCCAAACGTCCTGCCCTGACACTGCGTTTCCCGTTTATCGAGAGAATCAAGGAGAAAACGTGCCGCAATAATCGCAATGAAGGGCTTGTGGGAGGGTTCGAGAACCGAGACGATCTTCTTGATTGTCGAGAGGCGGGGGTCCCGTTCGCCAAGTGTAACTTTATAGAGTGTCGAGGCCGGTATGCCGGTCAGATCCGCTAGCTCCTTCACGCTCAGGTTCTTGCGTTCCAGCTCCTCACTTAGTGCGGTCGTGAAGTCAGTCTCAAATACCCTCTTTGATAACATATTATCCTTTATGTGACACTTTAAAGATTATAATTATTACTTTAAGGTTAATTTTTTAGACAATTTGGGAAACTATTTGAAGCGGGACGAGATCATGCTAAGTATGCGCAGCGAACAGTTCATGAGTCTCACCATTCTTCCCGGCACGAACCGGTGTGGGGAGAACGAAGGGTTTGACCAGATCACCCTGTGCCCGGGAAATACCGTTTCTATTGTCGGATCAACCGGATCAGGCAAATCGGCATTCATCAACGACATCGAAGTGCTCGCCCAGGGAGATACGGTTACCGGCCGTTCCATTCTCATTAACGGTGTACCGCCGTCAGATGAAATGGTCCGTGACCCCTCGAAAAAACCCATTGCTCTCATCACCCAGAACACCCGGGTTATCGCTGATCTTACCGTCAGCAGGTTCCTTACCCTCCACATAAAAGCCCGCGACACGGATGCACAGGAACTCATAAAACGGACTGTTGCGCTTGCAAATGAATTCACCGGGGAGAAAATTGCAGAGTCCATGCGCATGACCGCACTCTCCGGCGGACAGACACGATCCATCCTCATCGCGGATGCCATCCTCGTAGGGCAGACTCCCATCCTCCTGCTCGATGAAGTCGAAAACGCCGGGATATTCAAGGAAAATGTCATCCGCTGCCTCAAGCACTACCAGAAAGCAGTCATCTTTGTTACGCACGACCCGCTGCTCGCGATGATAACGGATCGCCGGATTATTATGAAAAACGGTGCCGTCACCGGGGTCCTCGAACCCGGCATAACGGAACGTGAGATGGTCGCGCATATTGCCGGCATCGATGCATTTCTTTCCGGGCTCCGTGAGAAGATTCGGGCAGGTGATCTGATCGGGGACGGGATGCTGCCCCGGAAGATCCCGGTTATACAATCATGAAACTCGTCATTGTAGCCGGTCCACCCAGTGCAGGCAAGACCGCAGTAATACGGCAGATCATCCGTGAATTTCTGAACACACAGAACCCTGTTTTTTTAAAAATAGATGTTGTCAGGGCATTCGAGGATGAGGAACTCCGCGAAGAGTTCGGCATCCCTGCCCGGAAGGTATACTCGGGCGACCTCTGCCCGGATCACATGGGCATTATGATCATGAGGGATGCGATACAATGGGCAGAGAGCTTAAAGGCCGGCATCCTTATCATCGAAAGTGCAGGACTCTGTCTCCGGTGCACGCCTTATACTACCCAGTCATTCGGCATCGCGGTTCTTTCCGCAGTCTCAGGAAGCAACACCCCGCTCAAGATGGCCCCCATGATTGCACTTGCAGATATGGCCGTTGTGACAAAAACCGATCTTGTATCGCAGGCCGAAAAAGAGGTGTTCCGGGAATGCATCCGCATGGTCACACCCGCTATCGATATCATTGAAACGAATGCTATCCAGGGAACGGGGATGCGGTACCTGATGCAGGCACTGGCAAAACATTCGGATATCGCCGATGCAGAGACCATAACCCTCCGGGGAATCCCGCCTCTCGGGGTCTGTACCATCTGCATCGGCAAAAAGGAGATCGGGTGGCAGCACCATTTCGGTGTCATCCGCCCGCTCGATGAAGCGGATAACATTTACCGGGGCGACTGACCATGGCATGGGTTCCCCCGGGCAAGGACTGCGGAGCCTGTGGATCAGCAAGCTGCACGGAGTTCGAGACCCGGGTCGCTTCCGGGGAAAAGGATAATGCCGACTGCCCGTTTTTCACCCTGACAAAGGGTGGGGCACCGGTAAAACCGGCATATTCCGGTCATGATGTGCTCAACAGCCAGTACGATTTTGTGCTTACCGCATTTCCCGGAGAACCATCCGCCCGCAAATTCGTGGTACCGTTCCGGCCCGATCTCGTTGAGCGCTGGAACATAGGTCCCGGGGATATTGTTACCGGTCGCCCGGCAGGGCCGGGCTGCCCGGTCTACCATGCCCTCCGGGTGATATCGGCAAATACCATCACAGGTGTGCTCGCATGCCACACGGTCGGGCCGCTTGCAGCACGGAACGGGAAGGTGCACGATATCCAGGCATACCATGTGCATGCTTTTGAAGGAATTGCGGAAGTTATCAACCAACCCCCGGTTCTGGGAGCCCGCCAGCGGTTCCTGCCGGGATACTGCATGATGGACCTGTCGCATACCGCAGTTGTGAACATGGTACTCAGAAAGAAGACCGGCATCCATGTCAGGCTTGAAGATATCAGGATTTAATGAGAGGATATGATGATACCCAAGTACAGGATCCGGTGTGTCGGCGGGGGGGAGATCGTCTGGGATAGTACGCTCCTTTCCTGTCCTTCGGGTCATGACAGCCTTCTCAGGACCGAATACTGCAACCGCAGGCTGCACCTCTCCCCCCATGAGGGAATCTATCGTTATCTCGCGTGGCTGCCCGTCATCCATCCGCTCCTCCCTTCAGGAGGACCGGTAACATTTGTGAGCACCAGGCTCTCCCGCGAACTCGGCCTTCACAACCTTACGATCTCGTTCTCCGGGTACTTCCCTGAGAGGGGGGCCGGCCTTACGACAGGGTCGTTCAAGGAACTCGAAGCTTCCCCGACCATGCAGCGCCTGGCAGAACTTGGGGGGAAAATCCCGGTGATTGCATCTGCCGGCAATACCGGCCGGGCATTTGCAGAACTGTCGGCCCGGTGCAGGAAACCCGTGATTATTGCAGTCCCGGAAAAAGCCGTTCCCCGACTCTGGACGACCGAACCGGCGCAGGATATCTTCCTTGTCGGAGTTAAAGGGGATTATTCCGATGCAATCAACGTGGGCAATACCCTGGCCACAGTTCCCGGCTGCGTCCCGGAAGGCGGGGCAAAGAATGTTGCCCGGCGCGACGGCATGGGAACCGTGATGCTCGATGCAGCCGTGACAACCGGCAGGATCCCGGACCATTACTTCCAGGCTGTCGGCAGCGGGACAGGGGCAATAGCTGCATGGGAGGCTGTACTCCGCCTGATTGGTGACGGGAGATACGGATCTGTGCTTCCACAGCTCCACCTTGCCCAGAACGAACCTTTTATTCCGATGGTTTCAGCATGGAATGAAAAGCGCCGGGAGATAATCCCGGATAAGGATATGCCGGATGCCCGCACCCGGGTCAGCCAGGTCATGGCCGATGTCCTTACCAACCGTAACCCGCCGTATGGGATCCGGGGCGGTCTTTTCGACGCATTGCAGGAAACAAACGGCATGATGTATGGTATCAGGAATGAAGCCGGAAGAGCTGCCGACAGGGTAATCCGGGACTGTGTCGGTATCGATCCCGACCCGGCAGCGGCGATTGCAATGGCAGCACTCATCCAGGCTGTAGAAAAAGATATAGTCAGCCCCGAAGATCATATCCTCTTAAACCTCACTGGCGGGGGATATGAGCGGATCCGGGAGGATTTTACCCTCCACCCCATCCAGCCATCGGCAACGATTGGCCCGGATGACTCCCGCGAAGATCTTGTGGCACAACTCAGAGCATGGATCGTGCACCATGGATGAAAAACAGATAATTACCGAACTGAAAAAATCAGGGATCGACCTCGTGAGTTCCATTCCCTGCGACAAGGCTAAAGGCCTCTTCTTCTCGCTTCCGGAGAATTTCCGGCATATTGGTCTCACCCGGGAGGAAGACGGGGTCGGGATCTCGGCAGGAGCGTACCTTGCCGGGGCCCGCCCGCTTATTGCTATCCAGAGTTCCGGGCTCGGGAACATGCTCAACGCTATTCTCTCCCTCACCGTGACATTTGGCCTGCCGCTTCCGATTCTTGCCAGCTGGAGAGGCGGCGATAAGGAGGCTATCCCGGCCCAGATCCCGTTCAACCGCCCGCTTCCTATGATTCTTTCAGCAGCAGGGATCGGCTGTACGATTCTCCCGGGCCCGGACAATCCGGAAGAGATCGGAAATGTTATCGCAACTGCATACAGGGACCATATACCTCAGGTCATACTGGTCAGTCCCGACTGTCTCTGTGAAACTGAATGCTCATGGGGATCTTCCCAAAAAACCCCCCGCCCGTTTTCAGTCTGCTACGAACGGAACTGGCATATTCCGGTCATGACGCGATATGATGCGATCAGGGTGATTGCAGATTTCACCAGTGATGAATTACTGGTCTCCAATATCGGTGTTCCGTCAAAAGAGCTCTATGCAGCAAAAGACCGGCCGGAGAATTTCTATATGCTGGGCAGTTATACGCAGGCATCATCAATCGGGCTTGGCATTGCCACAGCGCGGCCTGACAAACGGGTCATTGTTCTCGACGGTGACGGGAGCCTGCTTGGCTCATCCATCCTCCCGGTCACAGCAGCCGCTGCACCACGGAATCTTACTATTATCGGTCTTGACAACGGGGTCTTCGGGAGCACCGGCAGCCAGCCCCGGCCGGGCTGCGATACAGCAGATCTCCGGCTGATGGCAATCGGTGCAGGATTTGAACAAACATGGACCGTGCACGAACCCGGTGAATTAGAAACAGCACTCCGGGCATCATCCGGCAACGGACCGGCATTCATTCATGTGCGGATACTGCCGGGCAATCGCGATGTTCCCAATATCCCGCTCAGTCCGGCACAGATCCGTGACCGGTTCATGACCGTATTTTGATGATTGCCATATCATGCCATTAAAAACAGGAGCCCTTTTTCCGGACAATCCCACAGGGTATCCCCTGTTCCCTGCTCATTATATTCCATAAACTACCAACCGATAATAGAATGAAACCTGCAGATTCCAAAACTCCCCCTTATCAGGGAAAACGACCGACCGGTTTTTTCCCGGCCCACCCGTCCCGGGCCGATCATTTCACTGAATCCGTTATCCGGGAGATGACCCGGCTCTCCCAGAAACACAATGCCATCAACCTCGCACAGGGATTTCCCGATTTTTCCTGCCCGCCTGAACTGAAGACCGCTGCGTGCGAATCAGTGCAGGAGGACTTCAACCAGTACGCCATCACCTGGGGCGAGAAAGGTCTCCGCGAAGCACTCGCACGACGGGTTCAGGAATATAACGGCATGACCTTCAACCCTGAAACGGGTATCACGGTCACCTGCGGCTCGACCGAGGCGATGATGGCCTCGATGCTCGCGATCATCCAGCCCGGTGATGAGGTAATTGTGCCGGAACCGTTCTACGAAAACTACGGTCCCGATGCACAGATCTCCGGGGCCGTCCCGCAGTTCGTCCCGCTCGCAGATGATTTCTCTATCGATGAGGAAGTATGGAAAGCAGCGATCAGTACCAGGAGCCGGGCGATCATCATCAATACCCCCAATAACCCGACCGGTAAAGTGTTTTCCCGCAAAGAACTCGCATTTATCGCCGATCTCTGCATTGATCACGACCTTATCGCAATCACGGACGAAATTTACGAGCACATCCTCTACGACGGGAAAAAACATGTGTCGCTCGGAGCGCTCGAAGGAATGCACGACCGGACGATCACGATCGGCAGTTTTTCAAAAACCTATAGTGTCACCGGCTGGCGGGTCGGGTATGCACTGGCGGGTGAGGAGATCACAGCAAGGCTTCGGAAGATCCATGATTTCTTAACCGTAGGTGCACCTGCCCCGTTGCAGCATGCCTGTATTGCGGCACTCACGCTGCCGGAATCCTATTACAGCGACCTTGCCACAGAATATGACCGCAAACGGAAGATCCTGTATACCGGCCTGCGGAATGCAGGGTTCGAATGCCAGCTTCCCGAAGGAGCCTACTACATCTTTACGGATATAGCAGGGTTTGGTAAGACCGATACGGAATTTGCACGACATATGATTGAGAGCGTCGGGGTGGCAGCGGTACCGGGAAGCTCGTTCTACCATGAGGGCGGCGAGACGAAACTCCGGTTCACGTTCTCCAAAAAGGATGAGACGCTGCTTGAAGCGTGTCGCAGGCTGGAGAACCTGTCCTGACCGGCACTGTACCGGAACAGGATACCATGATCAGGTAGGTCACCGGGGAGTAGGCTTCCGGTTGGCATTAAGTTCAGAGATACAAAAGCCAAAATTTAAACAAAGTGATTTACTTCATTTAAGCATGGAGCGGATCACCGCAGTAGCACGGGGGAAAGTTCAGGGAGTAGGGTACCGGCATTTCGTTGCAGGCTGTGCTCACCAGACGGGGGTACACGGGTTTGTAAAGAATATGCCTGATGGTACGGTGCTGATGGTGGCAGAAAGTTCCCCGGCTTCCCTTGCGGATTTCACCCGGCTGGTCCAGGCACACGGGGACCCGGTGATCCGGGTGGAGGATCTGGAAGTAACCACGGGGCCGGCAACCAGCGAGTTCCGGGGATTCTGGGTAGAATGGTAATTAATCCCTAAGTTCTGGCACTATCCAATACTTTTTATAGATTTTTTTATAATAACCTCCCGTAGTAAATACAGGAGGATTTGTTATTATGGTAAAATCATTGGATGGCAGACTAGAGTTACTGACGGACAAGAACAGTTGCCTTGTGCTGGTGGATTACCAGTCATCGATGTTCAAAGGAGTCGCATCCGGGGACAAGACGATTATCCGCAATGCTGCATATTGCGCAGCCAAAGCTGCAAGCATTCTTAAAATCCCGGTAGTTCTCTCAACGATAAATCCCGCAGGCAACGGGGTGTTCATGCCGGAGGTTACCAGTCTGTTTCCGGGACAGGAAACATTTGCCCGCACGATCCCGAGTTTTGACGCATTCGAAGATGAAAAAACATGGAATGCGGCGAAAAAAACCGGGCGGCAGAAGATGGTCATCGCCGGACTGTGGACAAGCATGTGTTTTTGTTACACCGCTCTTCATGCACTGCGGGAGGGATACGAAGTAAATGGACTCATGGACGCCGGCGGGGATTCCACACCGGATGCTCATAAGTACGGGGTAAAGCGGATGATCCAGGCCGGGGTAATCCCGATCACGGTCGAGTCGCTCGTTTCGGAATGGATGCATGCCTGGACAAACCCGAAAGCCGGTGAGCTCGTTAAGGAAGTGTATTCGCGATACGGGTACATGATCGGGTATTAAGGGTGTGGATTACCCGGAATTTTCCTTTTTTATTAAGCCATTGATGATATCAATGGTTGAAAATCTGGTTGACTGACACCCCGGCCAATGCAGGGATGATGAAATGCAGGAACTTATCGCGAACGCTTCCGTCAGATCTGTTTTAATTTAGCATTCCCCCCGTGTCACATGGCCACAACATCGCTTACCATGCAGGTTTACCGATCAGGACAGGTCCTCAAGCGTAGCCTGAACAATCAGAATAAAGAAAGATAAACCGGTTAGGGGGGGTCGGAGGTGAAAATTTTGTATTCCCGTAAACCTGGTCACATGCAGCACATTCCGTCAGAAAAATGACCATTAATGTGATCCAGTGGGTACTCACAAAATCAAAAAAGGATTGTCCGACCCCCCAATACCCACTTTGATTTTTACGAGCATTTCCCATTTTTTACGAGATAAAGTACTGCCCGTATAATATATCGATGATGGGGGGGGTCGGAGGTGAAAATTTTATTTTTTACGTTGCATCCGGACACACAGAAACGAGTCCATCAGAAACGCAGAAGGGTCGAGAGGAGATCTGAATCGAACCGGGACCCGGGGCGGAAACCCACATAAATCCCGGCTGCGACAATCGGTTAAATTAAAAAAAGGAATTTATTCCCCGAACTGCTTCACCGCTTCCGGGAGGCAGCTCACGACACCACGAATCCCGGACACGGTCAGGGTCATGAGAATCGCATCCACAACTTCATCCCGGGTTGCCCCGGCCGCTTTTGCCATCGGTATATGGGCCCGGACAGCCATGCTGTCACCCATCGATGCTTTCATCGCGATATAGATCAGCTGCTTGGTCTTTGCATCAAGCCCTTTTGTTCCCACAAGCGACATGATCAGGCCGTTGAATGCGGCGGCAACTTCAGGTGCTTCCTGCTGGAAAAGTTCCATCGGGTTCTGGTACATAATAAATCCTCACCCAAGCGTTTTACCGGCCTGTGCATTAATCCGATTGATGCAGGGTCAAACCTGATAACTATAATAAAAAGTGTCGGAACCCTGCCGGTTGCCTGAATAAAGAAATGACTCGAAGGGAGAGGATCAGGATTATACGGGTTTTTTGCCGTGCGCATGATCGCCCGGCACCCAGCGCCCGCCATCTTTTGTCAGCTCCTTTTTCCAGATCGGGACGCCTTTCTTGATCTCCTCAATGATATATCGTGAGCCGCCGTATGCCTCCTCACGGTGGCCAGCGCTGACAACGATGATAAGGATATTCTCACCTACAGCAAACCTGCCGATCCGGTGGACGATATCAACGGCAAGAAGGCTGAACTGCCGGGTCGCTTCATCGGCAATCTTCTCAAGTTCTTTGAGGGCAACTTCTTCGTACGCCTCAAGTTCCATCTCGGTGATATCATCGTCCCGGACTATGCCATCGAACACGACAACCGCACCGCTCCCGGGTCGTTTCGCGGCATTGATGAGGGCGCCGATATCGACATCTTCCTTCTGGATTGCTATCATGGGTTCTCCCTGCCTATCCACCGGCAACCGGGGGAAATACGGCGATTTCGTCACCATCGGCAACCGGAGTCTTTCCTGCATCTTCAGTTTCGATCCGCCTGCCATTCTTCATGATAATAACGAATTCGCGGAATATGCCCTGGTCATCGAAGATGGCATCGTGACCTTCCTTCTTCCTTGCCGCAATCTCCTTAATCACATCTGCAAGCATTGCCCCGGAAGCCGGTTCAACGATAATATTGGTCCCGAGAAGTTCACGGAACCTGGCAAAAAAACGTACTTTGACGCTCATGGTACCTCCCTGGTTATTCACCCTTTTTTGCAGTACCACAGGCACTGCATGAAGGGTTTTTCTCGACACAGATCTCTTCTGAAGCGGACTGCATGCCATCCCAGATGAAGAGGCGGTTGGTGAGCAGCTCACCTTCTTCAGTCAGGTACTTTACGACCTCGGTTGTCTGTATCATACCGATTAATCCTGCTGTTACCCCGACCACCGGGAACACTTCCTTTGGCGGAGCACAGGGGATAATGCACTGCAGGCACGGGGTCTTTTTTGGGATAATGGTTGTCGCCTGCCCGTAAAATCCCCGGATGGCCCCATGGAAGAACGGGATATCATTCCGTATTGCCACCTCGTTGAGCAGGTACCGGGTGGGATAGTTATCCATTGCATCCACAATCCCACCTGCATCTCCTACAAGACCCGCTACGTTTGATTCATCGATCTTCGCATCAATGGCATTGATGACGATATCCGGGTTGAGCGCCGTGAGTTTATCCCGTGCGGATTCGATCTTCTTCCGGCCGATGTCACGGTCGTAATGGAGGATCTGCCGGTTGAGATTGGACTGGTCGACCGTGTCCATATCCACGATGGTGATCGTCCCGACCCCGGCGACCGCAAGATAGATTGAGACCGGGGACCCGAGACCACCTGCTCCCGCAATAAAAATGTGGGCATCTTTCAGCCGCTCCTGCCCTTTTTCACCAAAAAGCATAATCTGCCGTTTGTACCGGTCGAGTTCGCGTTCTGAAAACATGGGATTTACTCGGGTATACAGGGTTTATAATCAGTGATCGCAGGCGAGTGCTTCATCGTGTTCGTGGGAGTGCGGATTTTTCTCTTCCCACGGTTCAAGGCCCTGTTTGACACGATAATCGTTGATTGCCTTGTGGATTCCCTCTTCAGCAAGCACGGAACAGTGCATCTTAATCGGGGGAAGTCCTTCAAGCGCCTCGGCGACCGCCTTGTTGGATATTTCCCATGCTTCTTCAAGGGTCTTTCCTCTCACAAGCTCAGTCGCCATGCTGGACGAAGCTATCGCTGCCCCGCACCCGAACGTCTTGAATTTCGCATCCGTGACAACATTGTTCTCCACTTTTATGAAGATCTTCATGATGTCCCCGCAGACCGGGTTGCCGACTTCGCCGATACCATCCGCATTTTCGATCTCCCCGACATTGCGGGGGTTCTTGAAATGGTCCATCACCTTGTCGCTATACATTGCAGCCACCTTCTTTTCCGCTCTTCTGGTATAAGGGAGACATATCCCGCAGGCGTGATACAACTTTCGGGAGAACTTCAAGCACGAAGTCCACGTCCGCATCCGTATTCACATCGCCGAGCGTCAGCCGCAGCGATCCATGCGAGATCTCAACCGGAAGGCCGGTTGCAAGGAGCACGTGGGAGGGTTCGAGCGATCCCGATGTACAGGCACTACCGGTCGAGGCACAGATACCTTCGTCGTCAAGCCAGAGGAGCATTGATTCGCCTTCGATGAATTCGAAACTGATATTGATATTCCCCGGGAGCCGTTTTTCCGGGTGCCCGTTGAGATAGGCATGCGGGATCTTTTCGAGGATTCCCTTCATAAGCCGGTCCCGAAGTGCCCGGATTTTCCGGTTGTGCCCTTCGATGTCGGATGTTGCATACGTGATTGCCTTGCCTAGGCCGACTATCCCGGCAATATTTTCCGTTCCCGCCCGGCGTCTTGATTCCTGGCCTCCCCCGTGGATCAGGTTATCGATCCTTACACCTTTCCGTATATAGAGGACACCAACACCTTTTGGCCCGTAGAACTTGTGGGCGGAGAGGGAGAGGAGATCGATATCCTGGGCCTTCACATCAATCGGGACATTGCCTATTGCCTGCACGGCATCGGTATGGAAGTAAATCCTGTGCTTTTTGGCAACAGCGGCTAGTTCGGCAATGGGCTCGATGGTCCCGATCTCGTTGTTGGCGTACATGATGGAGATGAGGATCGTCTTGTCAGTAATGGATTTCTCGAGCTCAGCCGGATCCACGAGGCCGTACTTGTCGACCGGGAGGTACGTGATGGTAAAGCCATCCTTTTCAAGATATTCACAGGTATGCAGCACCGCATGGTGCTCGATCTTTGTTGTGATAATGTGATTACCCCGGTTCCGGTTTGCATAGGCGACTCCCTTGATTGCCCAGTTGTCGGATTCACTTCCCCCGGATGTAAAATAAATCTCACCGGGTTCTGCACCCAATGCCGCTGCAACATCGGCACGGGCGGTATCGATTGCTTTTTTCGATTCCCGTGCTATGCCATAGATTGATGACGGGTTCCCGAAATGCTCGGCATAGTAGGGAATCATCGCCCCGATGACTTCCTTGCGGGTATAGGTCGTGGCAGAGTGATCCATGTAGACGATGCGTTTTTCTCCCATACACTTCTCTCGTTATCTGAATATGTGCACTAGTCGGGGAATTATTTTTTCCTTGTGTTGCCGGATTACCTGACAGAGGCCCTGTAATTTCTTCCCAAAGGTGTTGACAACGGGAGAAGGTATATATGCTGCCAGGCTCAATCACAATTGTGAATACGATCTATTATGTCACAATTGTGACAAAATAAAGATTGTGATGTGATGGAAGCTCCATGCCAGAAAATCGTATGGGACGTCCTGCCGGCAATACGGGCTGCAATCGCTGTTGAACTGGTCAGGTGCGGAGTATCGCAGGTTGAAGCGGCACGAATGCTTGAAATTGCTCCTTCCGCTGTATCCCAGTACCTCTCCGGAAAACGGGGGTACCGTATAGAATTTGAAAATGACGTGAAAAAATCAATCGAACTGCTCTCAAAAGATTTGCAGGATGGAAAATCCATCAACCTCGTACAGCGGATCTGCAGGATCTGCCGCCAGCTGCGTGAAGGCGATGAGAACCAGTACGAAGGCCCGTCTTCAAAAGGACGATGCGTACCCTGAAATTTCCAAAATTTCATCCCGGATATTCTCATTTACCGTGGAGGAGCAGATGTCCGTTCAGGAAAAAAAAGTGGCACTGGATAAAATAATTACCGGACAGGGATCCCTGCTGGTCGCGTTTTCCGGAGGTGTTGACAGTACGCTTCTTGCTGCACGGGCCCGAAAATTGCTGGGAAAGAGAAGCCATTGCGTCCTCCTGGACAGCCCGGTTGTTCCTCGGGCCGAAATCAGACAGGCTAAAAAGGTTGCAGAAGACCTTGATCTTAACCTCGATATCATAACGGTCCCCTTATTGAAACATGAGATATTCTGCAATAACCCAAAAGACCGGTGCTATCACTGTAAAAAAATCCTGGCCGGGTTCCTGAAAAAACGGGCAGCAGAACTGGGTCTTGCCGACATCGCAGATGGTACCAACATCTCGGATTTACGTGAACACCGGCCAGGACTTACTGCTTCAACAGAAGAAGGAATCCTCCACCCGTTCATCGATACAGGGATTACCAAGAAGGATATCCGAAATATTGCACGTGAATACAGACTTCCGGTCTGGCAGAAACCATCAGCCGCCTGCCTCGCGTCACGGATCCCGTACGGCGATGCGATCACTATGGATAACCTTCGAAAAATTGAGGAGGCCGAGGCATATCTTGCCGGGCAGGGTTTTTCCCAGGTACGGGTCCGGCTGCACGGCACTATTGCCCGCATCGAGATCCCCGGGGAAGATATGGGAAAAGTCATGGATATCCGGACAGAGGTTGCAACAAAACTGAAATCGATCGGGTTTTCTTATGTCACGCTCGATCTCGAAGGCTACCGCAGCGGCAGCATGGATGAAGTGTTATAAAGACAAATCAGTATGAAACACGGCAGGAAATCCTGCCGGGGGGCAACTATGGATACTATGTTTAAGAAACTCCCGTGTATCGTTGTGGATGGCGGGACATTTAAGAAGTCCACCCATGAAGTGATCGAGGAAATCCCGATTGCACTCTTTGTAAACGGGAGGCATGCGATGACTGCCATGATGAGCCCGGTGATGCTCGAAGAGTTTGTTACCGGCTACCTGTTCACCGAACAGATCATCAAAAATATCGATGAGATCGAATCGATCAGGATTGAGAAGAACCGCCTGAGTGTGATCACCAAGAACCTTTTCAAGGTGCTTGGCCCAAAAAAGACCATCCTCTCGGGATGCGGAGGAGCAACATCCTATATCGATACCGAGAAACTTCCGAAGATCAATTCAGATTACCAGATCTCCCCGCACCAGATTGGGAATTCTGCAAAAGCGGTTCTCAACTCAGAGCTCCACAAGATAACCGGCGGGATCCATATTGTTGCCCTTATCGACGGCGAGAAAATCCTTGCCGTATCTGAGGATATCGGGCGGCACAATGCCCTTGACCGGGTCATCGGGTTCGGGCTTCGCAATAAAATCGATCTCTCCCGTACTTACGTCATCGTATCCGGAAGAATCTCATCTGAAATGACAAGGAAATGCCTTGTTGCAAATATCCCGGTCATCGTCTCCCGGGGAGCGACCACGACGCTCTCGGTCGGGATCGCAGAAAAGACCGGCCTGACCGTGGTCGGGTTTGCCCGGGGCGGGAAGATGAACATCTACACAAACCCATACCGGATCGCCGGTGCAGATTCGGTTACCTGATCAGAGGGTCAGGGTCTGACGCAGCCGGCAGAGCTGGCAGAGATCGCCGCTGCAGGGATCCCCGCATTCCCGGCAGTGCCGTATGGGTTCTGACGGAATTTTACCCAGGCATGCCTCTTTTATCTTTATTTTACTCTTCATGAGGTTGAGCATGGTCCCGGGATACCGGTATTCAAGGGTCGCAAGTATCGATCTTGCCTCACGCCGCAGGGCATGAACTGCATACGGGCATTCAGGAAGATCGTTCCACGCACCGGAAAGCATGAGATAGGCAGCAATCTCCTTTTCATACATATAGGACAGGGGCTTTATCCGGGGGATGAACAGGCCGGATGAATCGGTTCCGGTATCCCGGATAAGTCGCGGAAGATCCCCCCGGAGAACATTCATCATGACAGATTGTGCCTCGTCATCCAGGTTGTGGCCGGTGGCAAGCTTTGTTGCTCCCGCCAGTTCCGCCCCTACAATCAGGGCTTTCCTGCGCAGGATACCGCAGATGCTGCAGGCCTGTTCCGGCCGGTTTTTAAGGAACGTATCGAGCGTACCTCCGAACAATTCCGAAAACGAGATGCAGTGATGTTCAATACCAAGCCGGGATACAAGATCTTCAGCAGACCGGATCGTATCTTCACGGTACCCGTGGATTCCTTCATCAACAGTTATTGCCACGAGCTGTACGTCAGTCCGTGAAGCAAGCAGCCGGTTTAAGATCAGCAGGAGCGCGGTACTGTCCTTGCCCCCGCTCAGGGCAACAGCAACGCGGTCATCCGGACAGATCATCTGCCGGGATGAAATTGTCGTCCTGACGTTCCGTTCGACTTCTTCGATAAGGTGCAGACCGCACAGGTGCAGGCCGGTATGGCGCTGGAAAAAAACTGCCGGTTCAGCACAGGCAGAACAGACCGGCCCGGCACGCTGGTGCGCTGGGAAAGCCACGGGTTATCCCCCATGAGAGATCAGGATAATCCGGATCTCATCAGCGTTGGTTACGACGGTATCTTCGGTAATCAGTCTCCCGTCCCGTGAGGCCATTACTTCGAGCGGGTTGATTCCCTCTGCAAGCAGGATCGCCTCAAGCGGCAGGGGCGCGGTTTCGATATGCCGGGTCGACTTATCCGGAAGAATAAGCAGCATGGATCAGGTAGTACGTGGGCTGGCGGGTCTCTTAAATATCCCGGTGGAATTCTCTAATTTTTTTTAAAACCCTGCTGATCATGTGGTGCACCGAGGGGTTGATAAAAATGAATGATGAATATGGATACTGGAGTTTTCAATCGTGCAGGACAATGAAGGGATTGTAGAGGAGATCCTGAAATTAAAGGAAGAGCGGAATGCGATCCTCCTTGTGCACAACTACCAGCGTCCCGAGGTGCAGGACATCGCCGACCTCACCGGGGATTCCCTCGAATTATCACGGGCGGCGGCGAGTATGGACGCGGAAGTCATCGTATTCTGCGGGGTCGATTTCATGGCCGAGACCGCTGCTATCCTTTCACCGGAAAAGACCGTCTTGCTTCCCGCACCCGATGCCTGCTGCCCGATGGCACAGATGATTTGTGCTGATGAACTCAGGCACGCCAAATCCCACCATCCTGAAGCTGCTGTAGTCTGCTATGTCAACACTACGGCCGAGATTAAAGCCGAAAGCGACATCTGCTGCACCTCTTCAAACGCGGTCACGGTGGTCAATTCAGTCAGTCAGGATTCCGTAATCTTTGTACCGGATCGGAATCTTGGCAGGTATGCAGCCCGGTTCACGAAAAAGACCGTGCTCCCATGGGAAGGATTCTGTCTTGTCCACGACCGGTATACGGTTGGTGAAGTTAATGCTGCAAGACAGGCTCACCCGGAGGCAGTGCTGCTGGTCCATCCCGAATGCCGGCCCGAAATCATCGATCTCGCCGATCACGTCGCAAGCACCTCGGGCATTATCAAACATATCAGATCTGCAAAGGAACATGAATTCATCATCGGTACGGAAATCGGGATTATGCACCGGCTGGAAATAGAATGCCCGGACAAGGTCTGCTATCCCTTATCAGAAACGGCTGTCTGCGCAAACATGAAAAAAACCGACCTTGCAATGGTTCACGATGCCCTGCAGACCCTTCGGCCCCGCATTACCGTACCGGAAGATATTGCCAGCCGTGCTCGCGGGGCAATCGAACGGATGCTCGCGCTCTGAAGACGCTGGTTTCGGACACTGGAATTTATGGGTAAGATCATGGAAGACGAACGTATCGAAATGCTCGGGAAGATCAGCATCGCCGTTGACCATATTGAACAGTGCCGGGAATTTGTGCAGCTGATCCCGGAAGTAAGGTCAAACATTGTCTATGCAAAAAAGGATGCAAAAACCCGTGATGACGTCCTTGCCATTGACGGCAGGATCACGGTTGTAAACGGGATGCCGTACGCAGCCGGCAGACCCCGGTTCGGGGCATCAAGCCATATGGCCCGGCTCATTATCGAGCTTCGGAAAGTAGATCCCTCGATCCGGGCGGGTATCGATTTTGCCAATACCCCGCACCTTACCGCATGGCTCGACCAGTACTGCCGCAGGAAGGGATGGATATTCTCGGTTATCGACCGCAGGGGCGAACCCGAGGAGATCAAAGAGGCCGAAGGCGCTTCGATGCCATGGAAAGTCGGGGAAGCCATACGGGCAGCAGGTGGCAAAGCGCCGAAGATCTTCTACGAGACCGGGGCCATCGGGAAAGAACCGGTATCGGTCCTTGTCGGGAAAGATCCGCTTGAAATTGCAGACCAGATAATTGAACTTTCACGGGAATACCATGACAGCACCACAGCCAAAGATCGGTAAGATCGATACTGAAATTTTCAAAAATTTCCTCCTGCCCCGGCTTGGAAAAAGTGACCCGTCTGTCATCGTCCCGCCGGCAACCGGCATCGATGCCGGGGTTATCGATCTCCATGACGGCAGGGTGATGGTAATTGCTGAGGATCCCATTTTTGCCCTGCCCGGCCAGCCGCTCGAAATGTTTGGCTGGTATACCGTGCACATAGGGGCAAGCGACGTTGCGGTCATGGGGGTGGCTCCACAATATATGACCTACTCGCTGCTGCTTCCGCCGGAAACACCGGATGCGGATTTCAGGACGATCGTTGATTCCATCCATAAGGCAGCCTGCGATCTCGGAATCGCAATTGTCGGGGGGCATACCGGCTACTACCCGGGATTTGCCGCACCGACAATCGGCGGTGTCACGGTTTTTTCCATAGCAGATAAAGATTCCATTGTCACCCCGGCCGGGGCACAGCCCGGCAATGTAGTCATCCTCACCAAAGGCCCGGCTATCGAGACTGCCGGCATTCTATCGGTTCTCCGTGAGGGCGACCTGAAGGATTACCCTGCCGATCTCGTGAAGAAAGCCCAGGCACTCTGTCTCCAGATGAGCGTTGTCAAAGATGCCCTTGTTGCCAAAAAAGCGGGAGGGGTTTCTGCAATGCACGATGCAACCGAAGGAGGTGTCATCGGGGGACTCTTCGAAATCGCCGATGCGAGCGGTGTTGGGATGATTATCGACGAATCACAGTTCATCTACCCGGATGAAGTCAGGATAGTCTGTGAAGCATTCAGCATCGATCCCGTCGCTGCAATTGCCGAAGGATCGCTCCTGATCACCGCACAGCCGGAATACTCGTCCGCAATCCTGGAAGCCCTCAAAAATCAAGGGATTGATGCATCAGTTATCGGCACAGTAACCGCAGATCACCGCACAAGGATCATGACGCGCCGGGACGGTTCCACAGAGATTCTTGCCGTTCCCGCACAGGATCCGTTCTGGCCGGTATTTTTTGAAGGGATCAAATAAAGAAAATTATTCCTTTTTCTCCGTGAGTTTGCGATACATTTCTTCGCCAACGCATTCTTTTGCGTATTTACACCATTGCACGCAGGATGCAATATCATTGTAAACGACAAAACCGCACTGGTCGCAGGTGACCGAGATATCATTCGAAAACAGTTCCACTTCGGCACCGCACTGCGGGCACTTTTTGATCGCAAGCGTAGGAGTCCGCAGGTTTGCAGTACCCGGACAACGGTCGAACATGGAATCACACGTCAAGAGTTGTTGGCCGGTCCCGTATATGAACCGGCCGGATCACCCGTTCGTCATCGATTGAAGGGTTATTCACGAGCGGGGATACAGGTTCAATCACCATGGTCCCGGACGGGTACGGGGCAAGCATCGGAGGGAAGAATCCGGGATCGGACAGGTCAGGCGAGAGCCACCGGTCTTCATCTTCCATTTTAAGGATAGCAGGCTGGCGATTGTGGATTTGTGCCATCTGCTCATTAGGTTCCGTAGTTATAATCGTGCAGCGGTAATGAGGGCGCCCGGCCGGATCGTGCCTCACATCATACAGTCCGGCAAACGAGAAAAGCGGATTATCGCAAAGACGGATATAGAACGGTATTTTCTCACGTCCATCATTTTTCCATTCAAAAAAACCACTTGCCGGAATAAGACAGCGACGGCTCTTGATGAGAGAAGAGAATGCGGGCTTTTCAGAAAGGGTCTCTGCCCGGGCGTTGATGACCGGACGGGCTTGTTTCATATCCCGGACCCCACGTAGAGGGAGACCCCATTCCATCATAACCATACGGTTTGTGTCCGCCCTGGTGATGACAGGCACCTGGCTGCCAGGGGCAATATTGAACCGGGAGCGGATACCGATCATCGGGTCATGGACCCGGAAACGGTTGCCGAGATCATCAATACAGACAAGGGAATACCTGCCGCACATTACGTTCCATTTTCCGGCCCGCTATATGAGAATACCGCCCGCAACCCGGAACTGCAAGTCCCCCGCCATACAAAGATGTATGAGCGTTTATCACCAAGGTACCGGCACGCGATGACGGACAAGCAGCTCATTTCAACGGTAAAATATTTTGCCGGCACAAAACCGGTTTTTTTCCTTTCAGAGATCCTGGAATATCTCGATGAGCCCCGGTCCGTAAACGAAATCTTTGCTACACTTCAGCCACGGCTTGGCGAGCTCAGGCTTTCCGCACGAAAAACCGGCAGCGATTACGAGATCTCCCGTATTCTTCCCCCGCAACAGTCCCTGATCAGCGAAGGGGAAGAGGAACGGATTTCCGCGTTTTTTAACCGTGGTGCAATCCCCTCCCGGCTTGATGAGGCTCTTGGACAATATATAACGAAAAAAGCCGGGAAAGAATACACCGAACCCGCAGTCCTCGAACGGCTCCGCAAGGCAATCGTTGCCCAGAAGGATGATTACTGGAGACCGGCACACTTGAGAACCCTCCAGTACGCAAAAGGTTACAGTATTCTCGGGTACCTCGCTTATCATTTCCCGGTTTATTTCATGCAGACCGAGCACCTGTTTTCGATGCTTGCCCGGGATGGATTGCTGAAACCTTCTATGAATATCCTTGATGTCGGGACAGGGCCGGGGGTTGTCCCGCTCGCAATCGCTGATTTCTATTCCCGGCTGGAGACCCGGCAGGCAACGGTCCACTCGCTCGAACGCTCGGAGGAGCACCGGGAGGCGTTCATGTTCCTGCGGGAACATTGTACGGAAAAAGGGGCAAATGCAAGCATAAAGGCGCCAATCGCAATGGATATCACGAACCCGGATCTCGGAAAAGTGCCCGGGAAGATCGATCTCATGATCTTCTCCAATGTGCTCAATGAGTTGCCGGGGGATTCTCCGGAATCAGGAGCAGAAATCGTTGCAAAACTTGCCGAGCGGCTCTCACCGGATGGCACCATTCTCATAACCGAACCGGCCGATGAAGAGAATGCAACGCGGATGCGTTCGCTCACGGTTGCCTTAACCAGACGCGGGTTCTCGATCTACGGTCCCTGTGCATTCCTGTGGGGGACTGCCTGCGAAGCGCCGCGTTGCTGGAGTTTTACCAGCGCCTCGCCGATTCGTTTAACAAAGGTGATGCAGGTGCTGGCACAGGGCCCTGAAGGCTACCGGTATGTCAACACCGATATCAAGTACAGTTACGCGGTCCTGCGCAGGGACGGACTCACCAAACCGGAATGCCGGCTGCCTGCCGATGCAAAGTTCCTCCGGATGTCAAAGCTTCACCTCCATGTCGGGAAACGGATCAATATTGCGGTGGCAAAGATGTCCGGCGAACTCGGGAATGCTAAAACGCATGTGATAAAAATCTGCGACGGGACGGCAAAGACCCCGGTATACGCGATTATCCCCTCGTACCACATCACACCGGAGAACGAGCTGATCGTAAAAGCACCCTATGGATCAATCCTTGAACTACGGGGCGTCCTGGTGAGATTCAACAAGGCACACAATGCGTATAACCTGCTGGTCAGCAGGAATACGGGGATCAATATACACGATGCCATCATCGAATGAATACTTTTTCAGGATATCGAACTGGTGACAACGCCAATTCTGACGAGTTATATCTGTTGCATCGCATGATCATCACGATTACGGGTTCTTGTGTATGCGCATAATCAGGACACTTTCACCAGATTCCAAAAACAGGGAGCATTTTAACATAATCAGGTCTGGATAGAATGGATGGGACAGTTATTCGGTCTCACCCGGACTGCATGAACACGTCATCTAGAACGGATAATCGCTGATGCTACTGATATACTCATCGAGATTCTTGAACGTCACAACCGTTCCACCGCTGGTGACATAGAAACCATCACGGGCGATAACAACACCTTCGAACGTTCCACCACTGAAAGTCACCTTTCCATTGGGGGCAAACAAGACTCCGGTAATTGCACCCCACCCCTGGGTTAACGTGATATCACCACTTTGGGCGACAATTATCACATTACTTACTGAGGATCCCCAGCTGGATGAGGAGTAACTCGGGGCAAATATTTTTTTATTGCTGGCCAGAGTTCCGCCGGAAACATATCCTTTTTCCGTGTACCAGGTGCTTTCTTTTAATGGGGGCATTTCCAGATCAGGCATCGTGAATCCTGGCACGGTTGCCTGGTGAATGCACTTGGCAAGGATACCGGTATTATAGTTCGAGGGGACAGTTAACGTACCGGTGTAGTATATACGTGAATTCGTGTCAAGTGTAGGGGTCCAGCCCAGGGTAAGATCGCCGTCAACATACACATTTCCATGGATCTTGGGGTCTTTTGCATTGAAATTACCCGCAACATAGATGTCGCCGTAGAGGTTCCGCCCGCCCGACAACAACGTCATATCCCCATTGACATAAATACCCCCGGGGTTATCTGAAGAGCCCCAGCTTGCACTCCCGGTATCAAGGGCCACATCACCATCTATGTAAATGTTGCTGACTGCTACCTCGGCACCGCCATTAAAGTCACCGGTGGTCACAGAAGTGCCTTTCAGGATAACCGTGGAACCAGGCCCGATAACCCGCTTGCCCTGGAAATACAACTTACTCCCGTAGACAAAAACATTCTCGTCCACGACGTATTCCATAAAGGCACTCTGGGGCACCTGGATGTAATCCTGCTTTGATACGGTACTCGTATAGCCGTCGTAGGTGACCGTCAGGTTGACCGTGTAGTTACCGGTCATGGTATAAACGTGAACGGGATTCCGTTCAATAACACCCGTTGTATTGCCATCCCCAAATGACCAGCTCCAGCCAACCGGGGTGCCGGTCGAAGTATCCGTGAATGAAACTGTGAGCGGCGATGATCCTGTCGTGGGGGTTGCAGTAAAGTCTGCAACGGAGTGTGCATTGACGGTAATGTAATTTATCTTCGTCACCGTACTGTTGCCACCGGTATTTGACACGTTCAGCGAGACGGTATACGTTCCTGCATTCGCGTAACGGTGTGCCGGACTCTTGACCGTGGAATTTGTTGTATCACCATCCCCGAAATCCCATGACCAGGATATCGGGGTGTTGGTAGACAGATCGGTAAACTGGACCGTGAGCGGAACTGTTCCGGATGTTGGGGTTCCGGTGAAATCCGCAACCGGTGCTGGTACAGTTGTAGGAGTAACGGTTACCGTGGTATTTGCAGTGGGGGTCGCCGTAGGTGTAGCAGTCGGGGATTCTCCGGCTGAAGCGGGGTTTGCAAAATTTGCCGAGGCAAGAACCGTAGCCGATCCAACAGTGCCGTATACAATCTGAACGGTTGCAGGATCATTTCCCGTATAGGAATAATCAAGCGATTCCCCGATTGCCCAGGTTGACCAGGTGGAGGACCCATCTTTTGTAAAGGGTGTTTGAACCCCGTCAACAAGGATCCGGAGGTTCTCGGCAGGAATGAGATCGCCCCCGTCATGGAAGATCTGGATCGTTTTTTGGGCAGTATCCGTGGAAATGACTGCATCGAGAGCCGGAAGACTTTGAGGGGTTGGCTGGGACAGAAGAGCGACGCCGATAATCGACGCTGCCATAACAACGATTGTGATGAGCAGGATAGATCCCATTATGTCCGATACCGCGGTATCGTGTTTTCCACCCCAAAGGTTTCCCGGTTTTTTCATGCTAAAGACCCCTTCTTCATTATCATCAATACACGATGGTAAAAAGGATTTTGTTGTTGATCATAATATCAAATCAGACAATATAAAAAGAGTAGGGGGGAACGGGAAATTCGTTTCAAACCTTACGATGAATTTCCGGTTCTATCAGGTTATAGTGCTCCACCGACCCCCCGTACCCTGACATCGTAGGTTGCATTGGTTGCAATGAGCCGTATGTCATACCGGGTCGGATATCCCGTGCCGTAAGGATCATCGTCACCGTTCATCCTGATATACGCTTCATTACCTTCAATATCGCACGAGTAATCCGCATCCGGGATGCCAGCGGATTTGGCTGAATTGCAGAAATATTCTTTCCACATAAGTCGCGATTTGGTGTCGGTCGTGTTGATGGCAAGCCGGACCCATTTGGTGTTTGCCACGCCATCCACATAAGGATAGGGCGCAATACTCATCAGCGTTGTTTTGATCTGGACAGGTGTATTTCCCCCGACTATCCCCTGGTTATCCGGGCTGAAAACCAGTGCATTGACGCTGATGGTCACAACTGTTTTTGAAGGGTCGGAACTGTTTGAGTAGGCAAAAGAAATTTCCGGCGGCAGTTTGGAAGTCGTATTGCCTTCGGCCTGGGTAAGGAAAATGCCGCCAAGCTGGTAATAGTAATTCTGGGCTATCCAGTAATTGTTCTGTCCCCGGTATTCCAGGGATCCAAGCGGGAGAGGATCAATTGAATAAGACGATTCCTCGGAAAAACCATAGGATATATTCCCGAGGGCAAGAACGGAGCCAAGGGGTTTGTCCGTATTGAGATTCACGGACGTCGAAGGGAGGATGCTTGATCTCAGACCATATGATTCATCGAAGAGATCAACGACGTACGTCGTTCCTGATTTGATATTTTTGTATACCGGATAGTTTTGTACGGACATTACATTGTTTTTCATTATCGAGATCTGGAGATCTGTACCGGTATAATTATATTCGGGAGTACCAGGAATCAAATCGTTACCATTCAATGAATACGTTTGAAAGTATGACCCCTGGGGTGTCAGGTTCACTATCGCAGTCCAGCTGTTACCGGTGATGGTTGTGCCGAAGATCCCATTCTGGTTCAGATTTGATGCCTGGATGCCGGAAATATTGACATACAGGTGGTTGGGAGAGTAGTCGACGATTTTTACCGGGGGAAAATCAACCGAGGTTTGGTTTGTCGTATTCAAGACCAGCGATTGAGACGTGATCATCAGGGTTTCCGGCTCAGTTGTCCGCTGGTTGATCGCCATCGTCCCGGATGACTGGATCGGGCTGAGCAGGGGGATGATGCTGATCGAGCCCTGGGTATGACCCCCGCTTGTCCCAAGGGTAAATGAATCACTGACAGGAGTATTGAGTTTATCGTTGGTATACAGGGAATCTAGACCGATCTTGTAAGTAATGAACTGGTCTTTGATCTCATTCATATGGGTGATCTCGGATTCCCGGCCCTGGGCAGGTACGCCATACGTGAGATAGAGTGAGAAAACGAGAACAAGAATCCCGATGAGCAATACGAATCCGATCACTTCAGAAAGAGCTGCATCCGTATTCTTCCCCATGGTCACACCCTTCATAATCCACTAATCCGTATATGGCTGAATTTATAAAGAGTTAGTACTCTTTTCCTTATCTGAGCGGATCCCATTGGCACAGGTATCCTGGACTCCCATAGAGACCTGTACGTGGCACAAGTGACCGGTACAGAAGAATTTTCTCCTCTGCTCACGAAGAATTAAGGTACATTCCGGATCCGGCGGTCGTTTCCGGACAGGTTTTCCATGTCACTCTCAAAAGGCTGTATTCTCTGCCATCAGGGCGCAAAGATGGTTCTGTTTGTTACCGGACGATGTCACCGTTCCTGCTGGTACTGCCCGCTCTCTTCGGAGAGGAAAGGAACAGACACGGTGTATGCGAACGAACACCCGGTTGATATTCCAAAACAAATCATCGAAGAGGCGGAAAACATGAGTGCACTCGGAACCGGGGTAACCGGCGGCGAACCGCTTCTCTGCCTTGACAAGGTGATCGAATATACAAAGATGCTCAAGGATCATTTCGGGCCGGAACACCAGATCCACATGTATACGGCAAAAGCCCCGACCGATGAAGAACTTGAAAAACTCAAAGGCCATGTGGACGAGATCCGGCTTCATCCCCCCCGTGAATGCTGGGATACTATCTGCGATTCGGAGTATATCCGATCAGCCCGGCGTGCAAAAGAGATGGGGTTTGACATCGGTATAGAAATTCCTGCACTTCCCGGCCTTGAACTCCTGGTCCCGGCACTTCCCTATCTCGACTTCCTCAACATCAACGAACTCGAATGGGGCGAGACCAATGCCTACGCCATGCGCGAGCGGGGATACTTCCTTGCCGATGAATTGCACAATGCGATTGACGGGGCAAAGGACTGGGCAGAAGAGCTCTGCCGGCACGAGAAGGTGCACTGGTGTTCATCGGCATTCAAGGATTCAGTCCAGCTCCGGGAGCGACTGAAACGGACCGCAGAGAACACAGCACGACCATTCGATGAGATTACCGATGAAGGCACGGTAGTCTACGGGGTTCTCACACCGTTGTCATCCGATATGGATGCCTGTCTCCGGTTCTGCGAAGAAAAACTTGAACCGGATAGTTTTGCAGCCTGCGGCGATCATATCGAAATGGCCTGGTGGCTCCTGACCCATCATGCGGATGAACTTACCGGGGAAAAAACCGTTGTCGAACGATATCCGAACGGTGGGATGATCGTTGAGGTGACACCCCTGTGAACCTGCGTTCCCTCATCGATCCGCTCTATGAGCGTTACCTCCGCATGCAGATCCGGAACGTACCGACCCATATCGCCATCATCCAGGACGGGAACCGCCGGTACGCAAAACAGATGGGAATCGATACCGCCAGGGGACATCGTGCAGGTGCCGATCGGACGGAAGCAATGCTTGACTGGGCGCAGGAACTGGGCATCCGGCACATCACCCTTTACTCGTTCTCGACCGAGAACTTTTCCCGTTCAAAGGATGAGGTTGACCACCTTTTTAATCTCTTCAAGCAGAAGTTCCTTGCCGTATTACAGGATGAACGGGTAAAAAAATACAAAATCAGGGTTCAGATGGTCGGGGATCGAAGCCTTCTACCCAATGATCTGAAAGCAGCAGTGGATGCAGCTGAAGAATCGACCAGAAACCACACAGGCTTTACCCTGAATATCGCACTGGCCTATGGCGGAAGAAATGAGATTGTCCTTGCCGCCCGCGAGATCCTTGCTGAAGTGAGGGCCGGCAGGTTGTCTCCTGACGCCATCGATGTTCCCGTAGTTGAAAAATTCCTGCATGAAGGAAAGGGAATTCCCCCGGTCGATCTGATTGTCCGTACCGGTAACGAATACCGGACTTCCAACTTCCTTCCGTGGCTTGCAAATGGTCATGAGTCGGCAGTGTATTTCTGTGCCCCGTACTGGCCATTATTCCGTAAGATCGATCTCCTCCGTGCCATCCGCACCTATGACCAGCGGATATCTGTAAAAAACGGCAGTGCGTAAATCAATACTCCTCTTTTTTTTAGAGCACGGCAATCCGGATCAAGAACTATATTTCTGTTCACAAACAGATGAACATCTGATGCATCATGGCAAAAAGTCCTGATCCGGCCGGGCAGTGGCGGCAGATATCGGTTATCATCCGGGCAGATATTTTTGATAAGGCAAAGGAATGCGCCGTGGATATCAGCGATACGTGTAACCGGGCACTGGCAGACCGGCTCGGTATCGATTATGAACAGCAGCATCTCATGGACATCCCGCTTCCAAAACCGATCATGATCGCACAAAACACCGTCCCCGACCCGGCCAACGGAGTCCATGTGCCCCGGGAATCCGGTTCCCTGATCCCCGTTATCAATGCCGATGATTTCTCATCCGTAAAAAAAGTCATCATGTTAAAACACCATACCGCAACAAAGCCCGGTGTTCCTGCTGCTGCATCCTCATTACCGCTTCCTGCCTCAGAACCTCCATTACCCGTGAAGGATCCTGTGCGTAAATCAGCAGCCGGGCCGGCAGCGAAGAAAATGGGAAAATCCGAAGTTTTCAGAAAATTTATCGATGCCCGTCTTTCAAGGACCGATGACCCGGAAGCCTGCATGAGCAGGGATGATATGTACCATGCTTTCAGCCGGTGGTGTCGCGATCACCGGAGGATTCCGGTGCCGGACCGGAAAGAGCTTGCAGTTGCCTTAAAAAACAAGTACGCATTTGCCGAAACAGTGATTGATGGAAAAATGGTCTGGACTAATGTCCGGCTGAAATAACTATTTTATTTCCCGAACCTGCGGATGCGGGACTGGTAATCCCGTAAAATCCGGAGAAAATCCACTTTTCGTAAATATTTCCAGTTGACATCCGAGAAGAACAGTTCCGAATATACTGACTGCCAGATGAGGAAATCGGTGAGATGATCCCCACCGCTCTTGATGACAACGTCAGGAGTATATTTGAACGTCAGATAGGATTCGAGCATTTTTTCATCAACAGTCTCCGGTTGTATATTGTCCTCAGCCATTTCCCGTATGCAGCGGGAGATTTCCTCCCTTCCGCTCTTTCCGATTGCAATAACAACATCCATTCCGCTGCCGATCACTTCTTCTTCATCACCGGTATGGAGCTGGAGATGGGCTATCGAACCAATCTTCCGGATTTCTGAGAGGCAGCGCACCATATCTTCCGGCGCCGGCGTGGAGATATGGAAGGTAATACCCTTGATCTGCTGTCCTTCAACAGGAGCACGGGCGTGGACATACCGTGAGAGCTCAATACACCATTCAGTAACCATAAACAGGTTTTCCGGCGCATCCTTCATATCCTGGCCGCTGATCATGAAACAAACATGCCCTGGCAGATCGGTGATCTGCCGCTTGAGCATCTGTTCAATAATCCAGTATATCATCCTAACCCATTATTGAGAGAACAACAATAAATAACCTTCAAGAATGTACCGTTGAAAATCAGGGACTTTGTGCTCTTACCCAAATGAATAAACACGACTGAAACACAGATTAAAAGGAGACCAGCATGCAGCATTCCCTTCGTGAGGATTATCTTGAGGCGATCTGCTTCTTTATGGAAAAAAACGGGAGGTTTCCCCGGCAGGAGGAGCTTGCAGCAGCGCTCGGCAGGCAGGCCGATGAAGTGCCGGCTATCCTTGCGGATCTGATCAATGAAGGCGAAGTAACCATGTCTCCCGGAGGTCTTGTCGAACTGACCCCGCATGGGAAGATTACCGGGGAACGAATCGTAAAAAAACATGCCACACTCCAGTGCTTCTTATCCGAGATGCTGGGTATGGACCAGGCTGCGGCATCCTCTGAAGCCTGCACCCTTGAACATACGGTATCGGATGAAACCATCGACCGCCTTGGGGATTACCTGAAACAGCCCATAACCAATTGTCCGGGACGACACCGGTTCGGGCATCCCTGTGTTAATACCCAGTTTTCCCTCCTTGATTTCAATGAAGGGGACGAACTCATCGTTTGTGGGATCCTTGGAAGAAGCAGTGCCAAGCGCCTGCTGGACCTCGGGGTTGTACCGGGGCAGCGGGTGAAGATCCGGCGAAAACTGGGAAGCCGTTCGATCGTTGTCGAAGTAAAGGGGTGCGATGTCGCCTTAAGTCCTGAGATTGCAGCGGCTGTATCAGTGGAACGGGGTCCATGAAGATCGCACTGCTCGGGAATCCCGGTGCCGGCAAGTCCCTTATTTTCAACCAGCTGACCGGGCTTGGTGTTGAGGTAAACCGTTACCCGGGTTCTTCGATAACGATCGAATCCGGCAGTGTCTGCTGCCAGAAAGAGATAACTGAACTCATCGATTTGCCAGGCATCTATTCCCTGGATGGAAATTCTGAAGAAGAGATTCTTGTCCGGCAATTCCTTGAAGCCGGCAAGGCAGACATCATCGTCATGGTCCTCGACGCCACCCGGCTCGAACGCAACCTCTACCTGCTGACCCAGGTTGCGGAATTTCCCTGCCGGATGATAGCAGTCGTCAATATGATTGATGCTGCCGAGCGGCAGGGTCTTACCATCGATGCAGAAATCCTTTCGGCCCGACTCGGGATACCGGTTATCCTGACTGCCGCATCGGAAGGAAGGGGCATCAACCGGATCCTGCCGCTTGCAAAGGAATCCGCACAGGTTTCAGGGCTCATTATACCGTATGACATTCATATTGAAGCCGCGCTAAAGAGCCTTGAAAAGACTCTCAGCACACCACGGTACAGGAACCTCCTCGCATTACAAGGGACCGGTGACGATCCCACGCTCACGGATGCAGCAGCTGCCATAGCCCAGGAGATCGAGCAGCGCCACATGATGTCGGTGCGCCAGATCATTGCAACCAACCGGCACAATTTTGCCCGCCAGATTGCCAGCGAAACGATCCGACAGGGGGATCGTAAAAAAACCTATGATCTGGACCAGATACTCACCCGCGTAATCCCGGGCCTCCCCATTCTCTGTGCGATTCTCTTTCTCCTCCTGCTCAGTGTCTTTTTGATCGGTTCCTGGATGGAAAGCTGGATTGTCGACCTCTTCAACATCTATATTCTTAACCCGTTCACAGCCCTTGGACTTCCCCCGCTTGAAGATAAGATCGGCTTTTCGGTTCTTGTTGCCCTGCAGGCCGGTTTCGGGATCGCATTTCCCTTTGTTTTCACCTTCTATATCGGACTCTCCCTTCTCGAAGATACCGGCTACATGACCAGGGCCGCATTTCTTGCTGACCGGGCGATGCACCGGCTTGGCCTGCACGGCGAGGCCATCATTCCTATGGTGATCGGGTTTGGCTGCACGGTACCTGCCATCATGAGCCTGCGTATCCTCAAGACCCGGAGGGAACAGACGATTGCCGCTTTCCTCATCACCATGGTTCCCTGTTCGGCCCGGACGGTTGTCATCGCCGGCATCGTTGCGGCATTTGTCGGAATCATCTGGGCCTTCTCCATATATCTCATCATATTTGTCCTCCTTATCCTCACTGCGATCATGCTCAGCCGGGTCACTCCCGGCGAACAGTTCGGCATGATTGTAGAAATGTCCCCGCTCCGCCAGCCAAAGGCAGGACTTGTCCTCGCAAAATCCTGGCTCCGGATAAAGGAGTTCCTCTTCATTGCAATGCCGCTCCTGATCATCACCAGCATCGCACTTGGTCTCTTCCAGTTCTTCGGGCTGACAACGGTATTTGAGAAGATGGTTGCCCCCATCACCGTAACCCTGCTCGGGCTGCCGGATTACGCATCAACAGCACTTGTCTTTGGGATTTTCCGCAAAGAACTCGCGTTCGAGACCCTTGCAGTTCTTGCCGGCAGTGCCAACCTCGGATCCGTCATGACCGCCACCCAGTTGTATGTCTTTGCACTCGTAAGCGTCCTCTTTGTTCCCTGCATTTCAACAATTGCAGTCCTCTACCGGCAGCTCGGTGCAAAAATAGCGCTCCTTATATCAGTATATACGGTTTTTCTCGGTATTTTTATCGGAGCCATTATAAACATTCTCATTAAATGATCAAGCGATAAATGTACACGTATAAATCAGGAATCGCAAAAATTGACGATATCAGTGGGGGATTTGACGCAGGATCCAATATTCTTATTCTTGCACCCCCCATGAGCTTTGCAGATCAGCTGGCGTATGCCCTGACCCGTCCGCTTGAAGGCGAGTACTCTATTGTCCTCTCCACCAATGAACGAGCATCAGAAGTTGTGGATTATTTCAAACTCTCGGGAACCGATAAGCGTTTCATCGGCGTGATCGATGCAATCACGAAGACCTCAACACCAAGCATCGCGGATACCCAGAGGCTGATGTTCGTATCGAGTCCGACTGACCTGACGGGTATCGGTATTAAATTTTCCAACATGGTCGAATCCATTTTCGAAGGTGACTTTTCCGAAGGTGAACAGGGACTGTTCCCTCCTCCGATCCGGTTCTGCATCAACTCCATATCGACACTTCTTATGTACCGGCGTCTCGAAGTGCTTTACCAGTTCCTTCATGTCCTGACCGCCAAACTGAAGAAAACCGAAGGTGTCGGATTCTATATCATCAACAGCGAATCATTCGATGACAAGACACTCTCCCTGATCAAACAACTGATGACCGGGATCATCGAGATCAAGATGGACCAGAATAACAATTACATGAGGGTCCAGGGGATACGGGGTGTCAGTTCCGACTGGATGAAGTATACCGTCACCAAAGGACAGGTGTCCATACTTCCATGATACCGACAGGGATTTTCGGCCTTGACGAAATTCTCGGGGGAGGAATTCCGGATGGCAGCAAGGCGGTCTTTTCAATGGAACCGGGTGTCAACGGCCAGCTTTTCACAATCTCCGTTCTCGCATGTGCCCTTGCCCGCGGCCAGTCATGCCTTGTCATTACACCAAATACCTCCCAGGAGGCATTCCTGCATGATGCAGCAAGGCTGAGGACACGAAAACTGGAGTATGCCCAGGGCCAGCTCCACTTCATCGATGCCGATGAACGGAACCAGATCAGGAGGTCAAACACAACTTCGGGAAAAACTGAACAGGCATGGAAGGACAGGATCGCATCGATATGCGATAAATACCGGATTGGACTGATCGTTGTCTACCTTGATCTTATTTCAGAAGATTTCGGGATTGAAAAAGGATTGAAAATGCTGGATTCTGCCTGTGCTTCCGGCTCACCGACCCTGGTCATCGAATATCTCAATCTCATGGGGCCGGACATGCCCGAACGGTTTATCAGCGAACATCATTTCGATCTCGTCATTTCCATCCGGTCATCGTTTTCCCCACTGCCGCATTTCAACTATTTCACAATCCTGCAATCGGCATGGGCAAAGAACGAACCCCGTTCGGTACCGTTTATCATATCGGAGGGAAAAATCGTCCCCTATATCCCGCGGATCGTAATAACGGGGCCGGCAAAATCCGGCAAGTCCACGTTTGTCGCAAGTGCCTCCGATGAAGGATTGTCCGTTGACCGGATGAGTGCGGATGGTACAGCAACAACGGTCGTCATGGATCTCGGGCGGCTTTCCTGGAAAGATTTCGATATCACTCTCTATGGAACCCCGGGTGAAACCCGGTTCGATCCGCTCATTCCACCCATGCTCAGGCATGCAATGGGAGTCGTGCTCGTTCTTGATCCGGATCGCCCGGAGAATCTTCCGCGTGCCCGCGACATGATCCGGCAGATCATCAGCCTGAAGATCCCGGTTGTAATTGCGGCAAACCACCGGAACAAAGCCGGAGCCCTTTCGGATGATGAGATCAGAGCCGGTCTTGGCATCAACCGGGATGTTCCAATCTTTTTCATATCAGCAACAGACAAGGGTCATGTCGCAAAGGTGCTGGAATCGCTTATCGATTTTATCACCAGATTTACCTACTGAACCCACAAAAAGTACCAGAGAGCAATGATCGATTTTCCACAAACCGGGGCAATAGTATGCTGACCTTTGTCGGGCTCGGCCTGTATGATATGACGGATGTTTCTGCAAAGGGACTTGCCTGCATCCGTGCTGCAGGGGTGGTTTTCCTTGAATGTTATACCTCGCGGCTCATGGGATCGACCATCCGGGACCTCGAAACCTTTTACGGAAAACCGGTTCACCCGCTCTTCCGCGAGGATGTCGAGCAGCATCCGGATCCAATCCTCAATGCCGCAAAAGACCAGGACGTGGTTTTCCTCTGTGCCGGCGATCCGATGGTTTCCACAACCCACGCCGACCTGCGGATACGGGCTGCGGAACGGGGAATCAGGACCGCTATCATTCATGCGGCATCCATCCAGAGTGCAGTCTGCGGACTCTCCGGCCTCCAGAACTACCGCTTCGGAAAGTCCTGCTCGGTGCCATTTCCCCAGAAAAACTGGTTCCCGACAACCCCCATCGAGGTTATCGCCCAGAACCTGTCACTGCGCCTGCATACCCTGGTATATCTCGACATCCAGCAGGAGCGGTATATGACCGTTCCGGAAGCAGTCGATCTTCTTGAACAGATGGCAGAAGGACGATTGATAAAAATCCCGCTCTACGTCGGTATCGCCAGGGCAGGATCGAATGAACCGTTTGTTGCTGCCGGTCCTGCAGAAAAGATACGATCCCTTGATTTCGGGCCACCGCTTCATATCCTCATTGTCCCTGCAGAACTGCATGATATGGAAACGGAATATCTTGAGAGGTTTGCCGGGTTATGAGGATCGAGCAGTGCGGGGCTTTTCTTGCTGCTGCACTCCGTGAAACAACGCCAGCAGGCCCGCAGGGAACACTTTCAGTACGGAATGCAGCATCTGTCCTTGAAATGGCAGATGCATACCAAAACGACGGTTCTACTTTTTACCATTCAGGGGATACGGTCAATGCCCTTGCAAGTTATTATTACGGGTTCGGCTGGCTGCATTTTGGGATCTCATCCGGGCTGCTTATCACCGGATCTGCACCGGTATGCCCGTTCAGGGATCCCTGTGAATCCCTTGAGGGAACAGAGATCCAAAAGCGGTTACACGAGAAAACGGCCCGATACTCCCGACTGCTGGATCTCGCATGTTCATCAGTTGAATGCGCTCCCGATCCTTCAACCACAGCATATGATTTTGCCCTCAAAATCCAGTGCATTGCCGCAATCTATGCCGGTTCAGGAAAGCGGTTTATGGTACAAGGGGCGGATGAAGACGCCCTTGCCTGTTTCAGCTACGGGCATGGGTGGCTGGATGCCGGGGTCACCACCGGCCTGTTCCGCATCTTTGCCGCCCGCGAGATCTTTACCGTGTGAATCATTGCTGTTGAAAAATACTCCGGGTTTACCACTCATGCCGGCCCAGAAAAAAATGGGCATAAATATGTTTATACGGTGCCAGAGTAACCTCTAGAGATATCCTTCACGCGGTTTTCGTGTGCATATGCAGGTACGGGAGACAAATATGGACAGGTCGCAGGCAAAATGGCTCTATATTTCGGTCGGGTTCTCCCTTCTGGTTCTTATCATCATCCTGTTTTTGACAATCAATGAAAATACGATCCAATATCTCAAGGAGATCAATCCCTTCTTTTTGATTCTCGCGTTCCTCACCCACATCCTCACGATGTGCTTCTGGGCATGGCGGGTCCAGAAGATGAGCGGTTCGCTCGGCTACAGGATCGGGTTCTTTTATAGTCTCAATCTCGTTTTTGCAAACCTGCTTGCAGCCGCTGTGACTCCCGCACAGGCAGGAGGGGAACCGGTCCGTATCCATGAACTCTATAAAGCAAAAGTACCACTTGGCGATGCAACTGCAATCGTGATCATGGAACGGGTACTTGACGGGATCGCCCTTGCCGGCCTTGCAGCATTTGCAATGATCGTGCTTACCGACCAGTGGAAAAGCCTGGGCGCAATATCAGAAATCATGGTTTTTGTCACCTGGATCTTTGTTGTCGGCTGCCTCTTCCTTTTCTATCTTGCCATCCGGCGCCCGGATGTCGTGAAAAGGGTTGTCAACCGGGTCGCCTTGTTCCTGACAAAGAAATGGGACAGCGAACGGATAACAGAACTTATTTCACGTGCAGATACGGAAATTGACAATTTCCAGGCTGCGGTCATCCGATTTGTCCGGAGTGCCAAAGGCGGACTCATATGGGGCATGTTATTCACCCTGCTCTACTGGGTCTCGGAGATCGTTACTGCATCGCTCATCCTTGTCGGTCTCGGCCAGCCACCCCTTATCCTTGAATCCTTTGTCATCCAGCTGATCCTCGCGATCCTGATGATGCTGCCACTGACTCCCGGAAGCTCGGGTATTGCCGAAGTCGGGGCAACATCCATGTACGCCCTCTTCATTCCGGCATCTATCGTCGGCATATTTGTAGTCATCTGGAGGATCGTCCTCTACTACTTCAATATCGCACTCGGCATCCTCTCAAGTATTATCATCGTCCGCAGGGAAGCAAAATCATCAGAATAATTTTTTCCCTGCACCCCCAGTCAGGACTCAATCCTTATCATAGATGACAACAATCACTCTGCACGGGAATGACACAGGTACGGTGTGAAGTAAAAGGGGTTTACGTCGCAGTCAGCGAAACGGCAACTGTCCCGGTTATAATTCTTTCAGATGGCAGCGACCGGCGTCTCCCTATCTTCATCGGCATCTGGGAAGCAGTCTCTATCAACAGTGCGATAAACCGGGAAGTCCTGCCCCGGCCCTTTACCCACGACCTGTTTCTCGATGTAATGGAGCGGTTTTTGATCTCCATGAAATTTCTCCAGATAGACAGTATCGAAGACGGGGTTTATTACGCCCAGCTCGCCCTTACTTTGGATAAGCACGACGAATATATTGACTGTCGCCCAAGCGACGGTATCGCCCTGGCCCTTCGGGGAGAGGTTCCGGTCTTTGTCGAAGAATCGGTTCTTGCATCGGCAGGACAGGACGCGGATTCACTCCCGACCCTGGTAGAACTCTCAACGTTCCTGCAAAAATAGGGAATAATAATTATTTTCGCCGCTTCTCAAGTTCGTGCATGACATCGGCAAGATCAACATCTGCCGCCCTGAGCGCAACCATCACGTGGAAAAGGAGATCCGACGCTTCCTCAACGGTTCTCTCGTTGACCCCATTTTTTAGCGCAATAATTAGTTCAGTCGACTCCTCGCCGACCTTTTCAAGCACCTTATCAATCCCTTTGGGATCATTGAGCAGCCTGCTCGTATAGGATTCCTGTGACGGGTTGGCCGCCCGATCGCTGATAACATCCCAGATCTCTGCAATGACCCGGGTGTCCGGTGTACGGGTCATGCTGACTCCGGTGCGAGCAAAACCTCGCCTACTTCAAGGCCGAAAAAACGCCGGGTGAGCATGCGCGCTTTTTCAATGTTGCACCCGGCTTTGCCGATAGCGATTCCAAGGTCGCTGCGCTGTTTCACAAAAACGTTCAGGGGACTATCCCCTTCTCCCCTCTCGACAGAAACAACGTCAGCCGGCTTAAAAATATTCGTAATGAACGCGTCAGGGGTCTCGGCAAATTCAACCATCTCGATCCGCTTCCCGAGCACATTCTGGAGCCGCCGTATATTCTCACCTTTCTTTCCAATCGCAAGCCCCATGTCGCCCGGCCGGATTATATAGATTACCCGATCGAACCGGTCATCAATCACACAGTCGAGGGCTGTCGATTTGGTAAGTATCCTCAGTTCTTCAATATAACGCCGTTCTTTGAATCCGATATTGCGTTCCATTTGAAAATCAATCCTATTGTATCCGCAAATTGGGGGATATTCGAAATTTTGTAAATCGCGTATATGCGTCCCGGCAATCCGGGATCCTGCATCATGATTTAAGAAATAATCACACGCGGCTTGTTAAAAAAGTTGTGAAGATGGATTTAATTACTGGTAAGTGTAGGTGATCGAAACCTGAGCGGTCACCGTTACATCGTTTGCCTGGATTGGGGTAGGGACAGAGGATTTTGCCATTGCACCCATTGCCACATAGGATGTATCATAGACAACCGGGGAATATCCCTGGCTGATATCAACATTCTGTGTACCGGTGATTGCAACACCCATTGCACCGGCAACAACATCGGCATCCGAACGGGCGCCAGCTACTGCTTTCTTTAATGCTTCTGCACGAAGGATCTGGTTCTGTTCATCTGAAAGTTTGAACTGGATCGAGTCAACTTCGTTGATACCGGCACCGACAGCAACATCGATAATGTCCCCGGCCTTACTGACATCAATCAGGGTTACCTGGAGCGTGTTTGTCACCTGGTAGGTCTTGACCTTCCTGTCAAGGATACCGGTCGAGTCCTGGTAAACCGGGTAGATGTTGTAACTGGTCGTTTTGATAGCGTCGCGGGGAACGCCGGCAGCAACGAGGTCATTGATGACCTGGGTCATCTTTGCAGCATTTTCAGACTGGGCAGTCTTGACATCCGGGTTCTCGGTCTGGACCGAGAACGAAAGCTGGACGCGATCGGGTGCACCGGTTACGGTTCCGCTCCCGCTTGTCTGGATCACTTTCTGGGTTACTGATGTATCGACAGCCGCAGATGCGGTGCCGACCAATGCCATCGCACAGATCAGGAGGATGGCAACCATGATTCCAAGTCGTTTCATCATTGTTATCACATCATCTTGGAATGAAAAGAGGTTAAAGATTGCTTTAACTGCGAAAAGAATCGAAGTTATCACGAATCCTGTTTTTTCACAAACTACAATATAACAGAGATGCTATAGTTATGACGATTGAGCATGGGAGCGACAATCGTAGAGAAAATATTTTCAGGAAAGTGTGGCAGCGAGATACGAGCAGGTGAAGTGGTCATGGCGCCTCTTGACGGTGCAATGATTCACGATATTACCGGCCCGCTTGCCATTCAGAAGTTCTACGAGATGGGGGGATCAAAAGTATTTGACCCAAAACGCGTCATCATGCTTTTTGACCACCAGATACCCGCAGACTCTATTCCTGCAGCACAGAACCACGTATACATGCGTGCATTTGCAAAAGAACAGGGCATCCATAACTACGATATCAACGAAGGGGTCTGCCACCAGGTGACGCTGGAGAAAGGCAGGGCAGCACCCGGTGAGATCGTAGTCGGTGCCGATTCCCACACCTGCATGTATGGCGCAGTCGGGGCGTTTGCAACCGGTATCGGTTCGACCGATATGGGGTTTGCCCTGAAGTTCGGGGCTCTTTACTTCAAGGTTCCGGAAACGATCCGGGCCGATGTATCAGGGAAGTTCCAGAAACGCGTTGGGCCAAAGGATTTGATCCTTGCAATCGCCCACGATATCGGGGCTGACGGGGCGACCTACCAGGCAATCGAGTTTGCCGGAAAGACCATATCGAAGATGGACATGGCAGGACGGATGACCTGCTGCAACATGGCTATCGAGATGGGGGCAAAAGCAGGCATTGTCGCACCCGACAAAGTGACATGGGAATACCTGAAAGGCCGGCGGAAGATGAAACCTTTCGAACTTACATCCGATAACGATGCGTCCTTTATTCAAAAACGGACGTACGATGTCTCGGATCTTGAACCACAGGTCGCAGTGCCGCACAATGTTGATACGGGGGTTCCGGTCAGCAAAGTTGCCGGGACCCATGTGGATCAGGTCTTTATCGGATCCTGTACGAACGGCAGGTTCGAAGATCTTAAAGAGGCAGCAGAAGTTCTCGGCCGCAGGAAGTTTTCCAAGGCGGTTCGGGTCATCGTGATCCCGGCGTCACGGGACGAATATCTCAAGACCCTCAAGGCTGGGCTTGTCGAGAAGTTCGTCAAAGCCGGTGCTCTTGTCGAGGCGCCGTGCTGCGGTCCCTGTATGGGCGGGGCTTTTGGCCTGCTGGCACCCGGTGAAGTGTCGCTTTCGACCTCAAACCGGAACTTCAAGGGCCGTCAGGGAAGCACGGAAGGCAAAGTGTACCTCTGTTCGCCTGCAACAGCAGCAGCAAGCGCAATCACGGGCGTCATTACTGACCCGAGGGAGGTGTGATGATGGCTGCAAAGAAACAGGCAACCGCACGAACCGTTGTGGCACGGGCTGCTCCGGCAACCACGACCGGACGGGCGTGGAAGTTCGGAAACGATATCGATACGGACGCGATCATCCCGGGACGGTTCTTAACCATCAACAACCCGGACGAACTCGCGCTGCATGCCTTTGAAGGTACCCGCGACGAGTTTGCCAAAAAGGTTAAGGAAGGCGATGTCGTGGTTGCAGACCGTAACTTTGGCTGCGGCTCTTCCCGGGAACACGCCCCGCTTGCCCTGATGGGCGCTGGAGTCAGGGTCGTGCTTGCACAGTCATTTGCCCGGATCTTCTTCCGGAACTCGATCAATGTCGGGGTACTCCCGGTTGTCTGCCCGGAAGCGGATAAGATTGTAGATGGGGCAAAGATCACCCTGAATATCAAAAAAGGCTATATCGAAGCCGACGGGAAAAAGTTCGCTATCGAACCGGTGCCCGAGTTCATGCAGGGCATCATCGATGCCGGCGGGCTTGTTGAATATGCAAAGAACCTGAAGGAGGTGCAGGTATGTACAAGATAGCATCAATCGGCGGTGACGGGATAGGACCGGAAATCGTAACCGAAGGAAAGAAGGTACTGGAAGCCGCAGGGGAGAAGTTCAACTTCGATATCGAATGGACTGATTTCGATATCGGTGCCGACCGGTATCTTGCGACCGGCAAACTTGTAACGGAAGAGGATCTTGCTGAACTGAAAAAATTCAAAGCGATCTATTTCGGCTCGATCGGCGATGACCGGGTCAAACCGGGAATCCTTGAAAAAGGCATCCTGCTTGCTCTCCGGTTCCATTTTGACCAGTACATCAACCTGCGGCCAATCAAGCTCCTGAACGGTGTTGAGACTCCGCTTGCCGGAAAAGGCCCAAAAGATATCGACTTTGTTGTCGTGCGGGAGAACACCGAGGATTTCTATGTCGGGATCGGGTCCCGTTTTAAGAAGCACCAGAAGATCGAACTCGATGTCGTCCGCGATATCTATAATGTAAAGTTCGGCCTCGATGTAACGAGCGATTCCGAAGAACTCGCATACCAGATCGGCGTGATCACCCGTGAAGGGGCAGCCAGGGTCCAGGATTATGCATTCAATCTTGCGAATAAGAGAAATAAGAAACTCACTTCGGTTGACAAGGCAAATGTACTCTCGGATGTATACGGACTCTGGCGGGATGTCTTTTTGGAAACCGCAAAGAAGTACCCGGATGTCAAGACCGAGTTCAATTTCGTTGATGCGGTCACGATGTGGTTTGTTAAGAACCCGGAATGGTTCGATGTCGTGGTCACACCCAACATGTTCGGCGACATCATCACCGATCTCGGCGCAATGATCCAGGGGGGTCTCGGCCTTGCCCCGGGTGGTAACATCAACCCGAAGGGCACGTCGATGTTCGAGCCCATCCACGGTTCGGCACCGAAATACAAGGGCATGGACGTTGCAAACCCGATTGCAACCATCTGGGCCGGTTCCCTGCTGCTCGACCACCTTGGCGAGCACAAGGCAGCAGCATCAATTGTTACTGCCATTGAGCAGAGCATCCGGGACGGCATCGTGACAAAGGATCTCGGCGGGACGGCAGGCACTAAGAAAGCCGGGTCCTATATCGCCGAGTGCGTGAAGAAAGGAAATTAAATCCTCATTCCGGGTTCTCAGTTGTTTCTGGATCCGGTTTTCACTTTTTTGGGGGGGGTACCCCCTACCCCCCCTCTCCAAAAATTTTCCATAAACGCGATTCCTCCTTCCAGTTTCCGGACAATCCAGACTCATACTCATTTTTGAGAACCCTGCTGTACCTGCACTTCACGCCGAAACCTGAACGGGAACCCCAACTGGGATCGATACACAAACTGGTTTCTTACCCGCATTCAGGCCGGGGGGTGGGGGGTACCTCCCCCCTCGCCACACATAAGTTCACCACCCCCCTCCCCCCCACCCACAGGCACCCCCCTCCCCCCCTTGCTCAGGGTCAGGGTGGGGGGCCCCCCTACCCCCCACCTTGTTCTTTGGTGTGGGTTATCCTTCCCATTATTGAGTATCCGTGTGGAGCAGGCTCATGGGAGAAAGAGAGGCCAGGTATCCAGAAAGATCAAGAAAGCCAGCTGTCTACTTAGCAATACTAGTACACACTACTAAGGGAAACCGGTAAAACTGAGGAATAATATAGTATGACAGGTTACGGAAAAGGAAGATTTCATTAAAAAAAGTTCAAACGGTTTCTTCTTCAGCCGCATCCTTGTCTTTTGAAAAGATGGACCGGATGAACCCGAACCCGGCACCGCCACCGTCTTTTTCAGCTGGACCCCGGACACCTTTGAAGAGAATCTCGGCTTCTGCCTCACCCTCTTCGACATACATCTTCTCCGTCACATCTTCCATGAAGCCGGCAATCGCAACCGTCTTTCCCCGCCGGATAACCGGGATTTCATTGACTTCCACCCAGATATTCCGGCCTTCCCCGGTTTTCATTTCAAGCCGGTACGGGGGTTCCCTCCGGCCGGTGGATAAGGCCCGGAGAGTCCGCTCGAGTCCCTGTGCATTCATCGGGTTGTCCGTCAGGAAATCCGTCCATGACTTCTTTCCTTCCCGTGACCTGCAGCCCAGCAGGGTCCGTATTCGCGGGCTTACGTACATCATCACGTGATCGGGGGAGTGGGAATAGTACAGCTGCTTCCCACTTTCCACGACCAGCATCAGGTCATCGTCATATTTCCGCGAAGGTTTCTTGTCCTGCTTTAACCGGGTGACATCATGGCCGTTAGCAATGATGGCAACCACGTTCTTCTTTTCGTCAAGAATTGATTTTGCAGCCCAGCTGATGCATCGCATTCCCGTCTTAGGGGACTGGATCCACTGCTCGACAGTACAGGCATATGGGCTCCGGAAGAGCTTGGTCATCTGGGTTGCCAGCACATCGGAATATTTTTCGCTCGATGACGGCATGAAAACCCCGCCATCCAGCTCCTCCCGCGTCTTTCCCATAATCTCGCAATACGCATTGTTAACAAAGAGCAGCCGCCCCTCAGGGCTGAACTTGACGAGAAGATCCTGCTGGCATTCAACAAGTTCACGGTAAAGGGCATCTGGGGTATCCATTCACAAGCACCGTTCCCTGTGCAGCTGCACACCTGGTTTATTGGGGAAAAAAGGAGAGGTCATCTCCACTCATGATCATCTGTTTTCGAGCTATTAATGTTGCACGATGCAGAGGTATACCGACCACCAGAATACCAGCAATCCCTGCGCTGATACCATTAAGGCATCATACTGCAATCTACGCTCTGGGAGGGTGCTGCCATGGTGACGGGAGGATCTGACGGGGGATTTACCGGCCTTGAAGCTGCAATCGTTCTTATCGCGTTCGTTGTTGTGGCCTCGGTCTTTTCCTACGTGGTGATCGGGTCGGGTTTTTTTGCCACCCAGAAAAGCCAGGAAGTTATCCATTCCGGTCTCCAGCAGGTCAGTTCCACCCTGATGCTGGCCGGGAGCGTCTATGGCGTTGGCACCCCGGGGGGGACTATCGATACGGTCAATTTCAGCCTTACGGTTACTGCCGGGGGCACACCCATCGATATGGAAAAAGTGGTTATTACCTATCATGATGCAGACCATCTCGAGACGCTGACACCAGTTCCGGGCTATTTCAGCTCCTCAACTACACCGGGAACCTGGGCTGTAACGGTCAGGGAAAATAATGCGGGTGCCGAAAACAACCTTCTTGAAAAGGGCGAACAGTTTACAATCAGTGTGCACCCGGTTACAGGCATTGCAAAAAATACCGAGTTCGCTATCGAGGTCAAACCTTCTGGGGGAGCTACCCTGGAGATCCGGCGCACGGCTCCATCGGCAATTTATCCGGTGAACCTGTTGTATTAATTCCCTTTTTAAAAAGGGACAAGAGGGATTGTGTAAAAAGTCAGACTACAGCGCCAAGCTTCTGCTGCCCGTTTACAATACGATGGAATCTCGGGGAGGGGACTTCCGGAATCTTCCCGATACGGGCAATCCGTTCTTTGCCGTACATAACAGCCCTCAGGCTGGCAAGGGAGAGGGTAAAATTGCCAGCACCGAAGAGTTCTATGTTCAGCGCTTTCCCTGATACCGAAACCTGGGCAAGACCTGAGGTCTGTCCGAGATAGTAGTTCCAGTTATGGGTGAGTTCCTCGACCTGCACAAAGACCCGGCCGGAGACCGCTTTTGCGAGGTCCTGCCTGCGGATTGCGTACCGGGTTCCGAGAATGAAGAAGTCGATAACATCATGCATCATTCCTTCACTGTCGAACGCCCGGGTGTTTGTCCGCTGGACATATCCTGCTTTTTCCATCATACACGACCACCTTCTGTCGTAGAATGGCGTTGATCAACGCGGTATATAACCCGTCAGCGTGTGCAGGGTGAAAGTGACAATAAAAGGATCAGGATTTGCCTGCACGGCGATCCATGCAGGCATTGAGGACATGCTCCATGAAGGAAAGGGTGCCGTTGATACCGGCGAGGGGGCGGGGAGCGAGACGAACATTTCCCCGCAGGGGCGGAATTAACCCGACAAATGCCGGATCGCCGCTGACCTGTCGTTCGAAAGAAGAGCCAATCACAAGATCGGGCCTGTTGGTTTCAATCATGGACCGGACCTCATTGAGCCCGGTCACCTGCCGGGCAGGATATACGGATTCCGAAGGCTCGTTCCGGGTTCCGATGCCCAGAATATCTGCATCAAGATACCGGTTGATCGTCCGCGCAGCAAAATCCGCATACGATGATCCGGCTAAGACCAGCACCGATGGGGGATCGTACCTGCGCAGGAACTTGTCGCAGGCATGTACAATCCGTGTTTCCTGTGCCTCAATCTCAGCAAGGACCGGGCCGGCATCTGCCCCGTCAAACCGGGTTTCGAGGTTTTTGAAACTGGTGCGGAGTTCTTCAAATCCCAATGTCCCGCCAGGAGAAGTCCCGATACCGCTTGCAAAATCTTTGTTGGTAGTAAGGGTAAAAGGCGATGCATGCCAAACGGAATCAATAACATCATCGGCAAATACCGTGGCAACCGGCACCGATGCCATACCCAGCAGTCGCCGTATTTCCTGCACATTGCCACGGGAGAAGGGATCAAAGAGGCACGCACCATCGATATTTACCCCTGGTGTATCCGGGTCGACTTTCGGATCGAGAACGGAAAGCGCCTTTTTATAGCCGGCCTCGACATCGCCCGCAAACCCCGGGCTGTCCACGAGGATAACATCATACGCTTCGAGAATTGATTTGATGTCCTCGCCAAGCACGGCCGGGACGCAGGTCGTAATTACAGCGATCCTGCCTTCCCTGTTGGTAAGCCCGCCTATCACTTCGGACAGCCGGTCTTCCGAGCCAAATATCACTTCGTTGTCAAGGATGAACGTCCCATGCAGGGGAGCATGGAGGAGTGTTGTCGGGTAATAATAACACCCGCTCGATCCGTGGATGACAACCGATACGCCCCCGAATCCCGCAAGGCAGGCTGCCGCCCCGGTCATTGCGCAGGGCCAGAGAGGGTTGTCGCATTCAGGCACGGAGAGCACACCTCCACCGGTGGAGCATCCGCCGGACACCCCCGGTACCGGTTGCCGGATCCACCGGGACACGGATACCGCACCCGGTTTCTGCAACCTCAACCCGTAACCGGTCCGCCACTTCGCGGGAAACTTCGATCCCGCCACAATCGAAGAGGGGCGGTTCGAATGCTACCGTGGTACCGGCAAGATCCGAGAATTCTGCAAGAATGGATTCCTGCGCAAGGCACTCCGCTGCAATTGCTTCGCGGCTGTCCCGGTTGCAGACTGCCGCCACCTCTTCAAGGAACGAAAGGGTCCCGGAGAATCCTGACGGGAATGACGTCACAAACGGGGTTCCGGTCCGCTTCTGAAGATACTCCCCCACCGGGACAAGGGAGGGATCCCGCAGGATATTAAGACGTGCTGCACCAAGATCCGCAATTAACCGGAAATCCAGCTCGTGCACGAACCGGATATTGATTGGTATTCCCAGTGCCATAAGGAGCCGTTCGACCTCGGCAAAATTCTCCCCCGCTTCATATTCGAGATTTCGCTCGCCGATGATGTTGACCCCGTTGCCTTTTTCACAAGAGGGTGCAGTATCCGCCAGCGCACAGAGTGCGTTATTCACCCCGTTCTGGAACGTTCCGCCAAGGAACCCGGCTGTCGGGACAAGGATAACCGGAATTCCATACTCCTCGCCACAGATCGCTGCAACATCATCACCGATGGTATCGACAATGCAGGTAGTCAGCACAAAAACTGCAGATACTCCCCGACCGGCAACAGCCCGGATTGTGCGCCGGAGTGCCTCTTCACCTCCGAAGATTATGTCCTGTTCGAGCAGACCGGTTGAAACAAGATCCGGCAACCGTATATCATCGTTGTCAAGCGAGGTGGCATGCAGGAGCGAGAAGTTATGGTGGGTGCAGCCTTTGGGGCCGTGCACCACCGTTACGGCATCGCGGATATGAGTCGTGACCGAAAGGGCCCCGGTCAGCGTACAACCACCGATCCTAGATATATTCGCGGGCGAGGTTTTCAAGATCATCGATCTCAAGGGGGGTCGGAATAGTAAGCCGGGTATTTGCCATCACTTTTGTCGCAAGCTCCCGGTAGCGCTCTGCCTGTGCAGACTGCGGATCATATTCAATCACGGTCTTCCGGTCGAGTTCGGCAAGCTGGACGACACGGTCGCGGGGAATGAACTGGATCATCTCGCTGTTCACACGCCGGGCAAATTCGGCAACGAGCTCTTCTTCCCGGGGCATGTTCTTTGCATTACAGATGACCCCGGCAAGCCGGCACTTGCTCTTGACCCTGGACGCCAGCCGTCGTATTGCCTTGCAGATATTGTTTGCCGCATAAAGGGACATGAGTTCGCCTGACGTCACGAGATAGACATCCTGCGCATACCCCTCCCGCATGGGCATTGCAAAACCCCCGCAGACAACATCGCCCAGTACATCGTAGAGGATAACATCGCCTTTTAAGGCCCCGAACTTTTCGAGCAGCTGGAACGTCGCAATGATTCCCCGGCCGGCACAGCCGACACCGGGTTCCGGTCCCCCTGCCTCGACACAGCGGACACCGTTGAAGCCTTTGAACTCGACATCTGCAAGCGTTATTCCAGAAGCACCCCGTACCCGCACAAGGTCCATAACAGTCGGGATAAACTGCCCCTGCATCAGCATCCGGGTACTGTCGCGTTTGGGGTCGCACCCGATCTGGAGGATATCAAGTCCCTGGGAGGAGAGTGCGGCAGAGAGGTTTGCCGAAGTCGTGGACTTCCCGATACCTCCCTTGCCGTAGAGGGCGATCTGCTTCATCACCAGATTATTGGGCGGCAATTTATATTAGATCTCCTGATGTTAAGAAAAGTTTAATTGTTTTTTTGGCAGGAATTGCGGGATGCCGGAAGTGATTAAAAAAAAGCAGGATCATTCATCCCCGCGGAAGATTGCCATGAAAAGCATAATAACCGGGATGACTTCCAGGCGCCCGACCCACATGACAACGATATAGATCCATTTGGAGACAAGGGGCATATCAGGGGTGACACCGCCGGTGCTGAGGCCGCAGGTGGAGAATGCAGATATCACGTTGAACCCGGTATCTGTGACGGTCTGGGAGGTGAGACTGAACTGGAAGAGGAACAGCGAGGCTATGATGATAGTGGCAATCGAGAGGATGATAATGAGCATGTTCTTTGCAACTTCAAGTTCGGCAGAGGCCCGGGGAATGATGTGACCTTCGATCTTAAAGGGCATGAGGACTTTGCCACTGACAAACAGTCTCCGGAACCACCAGATCAGGGCATGGACGGCAAGAGCGATCCGGCGTAGTTTGACCCCGCCGGATGTGCTGCCCACTGCCCCGCCGATGAAAACCAGCAGACCGAGGAAGATAACGGTGACCCCGGCCCAGCTGTCGATATTTGCGATCTGGAACCCGGTGGTGGTCAGGGCAGATACACTCATGAAGAGGCTCTGCTGGAACGCATCGAAGAGACTGAGGTTGCCAAAGAGAACAAGGTCATACGTCAGGAGGGCAACGGCAAGAGCGATGATGATAAAGAAGATCTTGACCTGTTCATCGCCAAAAAGGCTCCAGCGCCTGTTTTCAGCAATCAGGTAATAAAGTTTGAACGGCAGCGCACCTGCAATCATGATGGGTATCAGGAGATACTGGAGGAGAAGATTGTCGTAATAGAGGATTCCGTCTCCGTGAAGGGTAAATCCTCCAGTCGAGATGGCAGAAAGGGCGAGGTTGACTGACTCCCACAGCGAGAGACCGGCAAAGAGGATGACACCGATTGCAACAAAGGTGAGGATCCCGTAAATCTTCCAGATTGCACGACCGGTGGAGATGATAGAGGGCATGAGGGATTCATCCCGGCTTTCGTTCCGGAAGGTCTTGGTGTGAAAAAGACCGGTGCTGCTTGCCATTGCAATCGAGTACGCAACGATCCCTATACCTCCGACCCACTGCATGTACGATCGCCAGAACAGCAGGGTATAGGGGGCAGTATCCAGCGTGGGTATCATTGAAAATGCAGTGCCTGTCCAGCCGGCCATTCCCTCAAAAACCGAATCCGTGAATCCCATGCCAAGCCCAAGCATAAACGGCAGCCCGCTCACCACAGCGCAGGCAAGCAGGAAGAGGGCAACCGAACAGAGGGCAGTGGAGAGCCGTACTCCCCGTTCACTCCGGGGAAGCTGCCGGAGGAGAAGACCAAGGATGCAGAAAACCAGCGGTACAGAGGCCATTGGAAGGATCATGTTCCATTCGGAAAAGATCAGGGCAACGATGAGAGGAACGCAGCTGACCGGGGCAATCAGCGTAAAGATCTCCCCAAGATCCGCAATGATTGTCGAGAGGTGGATGAACCGCTGCATTGCTATAGGGTTAATACCCGAGCGCTATTAGTGTTTGCAAGAAGCAGGAGAAAAAAAGTTATTTCCGGTTTGTCCAGAGACCATGGACATTACAGAAGATCCGCACGGTGACATCGGTATCCGGTACACAGAATTCGGCTTCAGGCTTGTCACCGGGTTTTAATTCCCGCATATAATGGTCTTTACCGCTCCGGACCTCGATCCATTCGATAAAATGCTTCTCTTCCATCGGGTGGGGTACCGAACCTACCTTTACAAGAATACCGCCAGCCGATTTCTCAATGACCGGGACATGCTTTTCCTTTCCTGCATCATCTGTTTTCGCAACAAGGAGTTCCATGGATTTTCCGCAGCAGACAAGAGTCCCGCCTCCTGCATGGACTATCAGGGCAACGTTTCCACAGACACTGCACTGGTAAATATCCATCCTGCTGGTCATGATACCTCTTCCGGATCTCAAACAATGTTAAGCTTCTGATGGCGATGGAGAATTTCATCGGCAAGCTTGTCAAGAGCCTGCATGGTTGCCTCATCGGGTTCGCCTTTGACAATAACCGGATCGATAAGGTCAACGTGAAGATGATCCAGCATCTTTGTGATGGTGTCGACCGTTTTGCCTCCCCAGCCATAGGAGCCGATGACCGATGCAAATTTTGCCTTGGGTTTTAAAGCATTGGCAAGATACGTGGCATACACAACCTGTGGGTGCGGACCATAGAGCACGGTCGGCGTTCCGATTACAATGGTCGAGGTATCGACAAGGGCCATGGCAAGCTCCCCGATATCGGTCCTGGACAGGTTGAACGGTTTGACCGTAATCCCCCGTTCGATCAGGGCCGCAATCAGGTGGTCGACCATCTTTGCCGTGCTGCCATGCATGGAAACATAGGGAAGCACAACTTCATTTTTGACCGTATCCGAAACCCAGTCTTCGTACGCATCAAGGATGAGTGCCGGCCGGTCGTAAACAGGCCCATGGCTTGGTGCTATCATCGTGACGTGCAGGTCTTTGACCATTCCGACGTATCCTTTGATGCTGCTCCGGAACGGCATCATGATCTCGGCATAATAGCGTTTTGCAGACCGGTAAATCTCGCCTTCGTTCCTGACGAACAGGTCACTCGATGCACGGTGCGAGCCGAAGAGGTCGCAGGAGAAGAGAATCCCGTCTTCTTTCAAAAAGGTTATCTGGGTCTCGGGCCAGTGGGTCCATGGCGTGATATGGAATTCAAGGGTCCGATCACCAAGGGACAGGGTTTCACGATCCCTGATAATCCGGAACTTGTCGGTCGGGAAGTGAAGGAGGGCGGCAAGGAGATCCCGGCACTTCTCGTTGGTGACGATCTCCGCATCGGGGAAAAACTCGGCAACCATCGGCAGCGATCCCGAATGGTCCTGCTCGGCATGGTTAATGATAATGTAATCGATTTTGTCGACACCCATCTTGACGAGGTTTGATATCAGTTCGAACTCTTTTGTCGGATCAACGGTATCGATAAGCGCTGTTTTCTCGCTGCCCCGGATGAGATACGAGTTGTAGCTCGTCCCGTCCGGAAGCGGAATCAGTTCATCAAAAAGTCTCCGGTCAAAATCTATCGCCCCGACCCAGTGGATTCCAGGGGCAATTTCCCGTGCTACCATTTTCTTACACCTTCCTGAAATTTTTCTTTGCTGCCATGCAGACCGGGCATACCCAGTCTTCCGGCAGATCCAAAAACGCGATTCCCGGCAGGATCTTCTGTAACGGCTCTCCCTTTTCCGGGTTATATTCATGCCCGCAAATCTGGCACACGTATTTGTCCATTTTCATCACTCCTGCCACACAGGCTCTAACAGAATAATGCCGAGGTTTAAAATAACTATTTCGATGGATCACCAGTCCGGTACGGTCCGGAGGGGTCCGGAGGTAAATTCCCGTAGGGGGTTGCGGGATCACGGGAGGCAGGAGGTGCCAGGTGGTATCGCTCGATGAAAAACCTGAACGACTGGTTGCGGCGCACCGCAGTTTCAAGCGAGAAATATTTGAGGATCTCGAACATGAAGTCAATACGTGAATCAAACCTGGGAGGAATAAGCCGGTTGAAATCCTCCTTCGTAAGATTATTAGTCGTTGCAAGAACCGGCAGGCCGAGTTTTATTGCCACATCATCAGGAATACCGGCATAATACCAGCTCTCGATTTCATGGATGACAATGATGATATCCCTTCCATCGATACCGTTGAACCAGTAGTAGAGGATCTGCTTTTTGTCCCGGACATTACGCTCTTTATCAATGTCTGCAAAGAGGAGATACTCGTTTCCCATCTTGCGGACACTTTTTAAGAACAGACTCACCTTGACCCGCTTGATGCTGGCATAGGGGATAAGCTCAACAGATGAGAACACCGGGGTAAGGAGCGGCTTGATAATCCGGCCAAAGAACCGGATATCATCTTCTCCTTCGACAAGAAGGAAGAGACGCTTTTTCATGATCCAATGCCCAGCAGATTCTGGACGTACAACTCATCGATACCGATCTCGTTTTCAAGGAATGATCGTACTTCTTCCTTATCGGCGGGCCGGGATACGACTGAATAGCCTTCACTGTCCCGGGATATCAGGAGTATATCTTTAAGAGCGGCATGCTTGACGACATCTGTACTGTGCGTTGTGATCATGACCTGCTTCTTTTCTGAGGCCTCTTTCATCATTGCCACGACCCGCCCGACCAGGAACGGGTGGATGTGGCTGACCGGTTCCTCGATAACAATAAACGGCCTGTCCTCGAAGTAGAGCGCGATTACGAGTGCAAAGATGATAATGGTGCCATCAGACAAAGAGGACGCGGGCAGGTTGAGGTTTTTGGCATAGCGCTCCTTCAGGGTGAGGATGTACGTTGTGTCCATGAACTTGCCGACTGCGAAATCCTCAACGAACGGGAGGATATCCATTAACAGGTTTGCAAACTTCCGTTTCTTTGCCGGATCGTCGATAATGGATTTGACAATCAGGGCAAGATTTGCAGCATCCTCCTCAAGGCTGAGCCGCCCGGTCGTCGCCGTCCCCTTTTTGGGGATTTTAGGGTCGATATCATAGACTGCAATCCGGTCAAAGAATTTCTCCATATGGGGAAGCGGGTATCCGTAGACCGTCTCCAGCAGAAGACCGGTTTCCGGGAGTTTTTTCCCCCGGAAAAAGATCGGAATAATCTCGTTTTTTGAAAGGGGACATCTGTCAGGAATAGTTACTTCATAGGTTACTTTCCCGTTAACGCGGCTGACCCGTATTTCACCTTTCCCGCCTGCCTGCCCGGGTTCCTGCAGGCTACCGGTTCCGCAGACTGATATAGTGCACCCGAAAATCAGCTGGTCACGCGTGATGGTAAATCCCGGTTTTCCGGTTTCGAACCGGAGTGAAAATTCATAGGATGATTCACAGGAGGTAACTTCGATTTGCGGAGAACCGGGTCCCCCCCGGGCAAGGACATCCGTCCGGGGATCCGGCTGGTAGACGACCCGGATGTTCAGGTCACGGACCGGGCCGATCTTTGCATTCATGAGATACTCAGACCCGCCCTGCAGGGAGATTGCGTTGATGAGGCCGTGGCGGGCGATATCCCGCAGGAACTTAAAAATGCTGATGAAGTTCGATTTTCCCGCTGCATTGGACCCGATAATGATCACAAAACGTGTCAGGTCAATATCCAGCGTGGAAAAACTCTTGAAATTTTCCACATGAATGCTCTGAATTGGCATAGGCTTACCGCATCTCATCGTTATCGTACTAGAAAAAGAAGTTAGTGGTTTATGCAGGATCCGTGACGGCTTCCGTTTTTATTTTAAGGTAGGTCAGGACGTACCGGAATTTAGTACCATGATGGCATAGTTGAGATACGAAGCAAAACTCACCCAGGCAAGGGTCGGGACAAGGAGGAGCCCTGCAGTACGGGAAATCCGCAGGAAGCAGATGACGGTTGCAAGGAGCACGATCCAGAGTGCGACAATGACAATGAAACCAGAGAACGGCGACTGATTTCCAAAAAAAGCAAACGACCACCCGACGTTCAGCAGGAGCTGGACAGAGAAGAGTGCAAGGGCAGTCCGTACTTCATGAGAGTTCGTGCCGGTCTGGATTACCAGGAAGAGCGAAATCCCCATGAGAATGTAAAGGGTTGTCCACACCGGGGCAAAAACCCATGACGGGGGAATGAGTGCAGGCTTGATGAGCCCGGCATACCATCCCGGGATTGCCGGGGCCGTGACAAGCGACCCGATAAAACCTGCAAGGAGGCATATCGCAACAGCCCCGACCAGAAAGGCAGTTTGTTTTACGGAAAACGTGGCCATACCTGCACCTGCCGGTGATTGGTGTTTTCTCCATTATAGCAATTCCGCCTGTGGAAAACGAAAAATCGGTTGACTCAGGTACAGCCGGGTTATCCGAAAAATCCGGACTGCACCATATGGAGCCCGATAACTGCCATGACGATAACAAAAATATACCGGATCTTATCCGCAGGAAGACGGTGGGCGGCCCTGACCCCGACCTGCGCCATCGGGATGCTGACCGCAACAAGAGGGAGCCACTGGACGAGGTTGACATACCCGAGTGACCATGGGGGAAGCCCGACGGTCCCAATCCCGTTAACAATATAGGAGACCGCACCACTGATCGAGGAAAACAGCATCAGGGCAGTCGAGGTACCAAGTGCCTCGTGCATGGAGAATCCCATCAGGGTTACCATGACCGGCACCATGATGATTCCTCCGCCGATGCCGAGCAGTCCGGATACCCCGCCGAATAAAAAGCCCCACGCAAGGTAAAGAGGAATACTCTCCCGGATTCTATCTCCGGATTTGGAGGGTATCGCAACAAGCATTCGTACGGCAGCAAGGAGAACAAGAATACCGAACAGCATCTCCATCAGCCGGCCCGGGAGATGCGTGGCAAGCGTTCCGCCAATGAATGCCCCGGCAATACAGGGCAGGATCATGAGGGTAAGAGGACGCACAAGGACACATTTTCTGCAGTGATGCCCCCATGCACTCGAAAGTGCAGTCGGGATCACGACTGCAAGGCTCGTGCCGAAAGCGACCCGTATAGCAACGGTCGGGTCAACACCCATGCTGGTCAGGAGCCAGAACTGGACCGGGACCATGAGAAAGCCTCCCCCAACCCCGAGAAGGCCGGATGCAAACCCGATGACAATCCCGGTAATGACCAGTACCAGTACTGAAATAATGAAAAAATCCATAGTCGCACACAAAACCCGGGTTCAGGACCGATCTGCCGGGTTCATTCCACTACATGTTCCTTCAATTCTGCTTCCCCTTCATTTTCCTTTCCGGAAAAACCTCAGGGCATCCAGATAAGAAAAAACACCCCGTGCCGATTTTCCCGGGAAAACCCCTTCGGCAACGGTTTTCACTTCTTCAATCGAATAAAACGCATTCGGGTGGAACTGCTTGATAACCCCGATTACCGTTGACAGGTCCTGTCTCCGGATAATCGTGATGATGACTTTTACCCGGCCGGTCGCCCCGTCCCCGTCAATGCTCGTTACCCCGTAATTTTGTGCCCGTAAGTACTCGATAAGTTCGGAGGGATCCTTCTTGGTGATGATGCGGATACTCGTAAGGCCGATAGAGAGTTTCTCTTCTATCACCATGCCCACGAATGTCCCGGTTGCAAAGCCAAGACCATAGGCGAGATATGCAACCGCATTGGTGAGATTGTTCATTACCTGGCCTATGGCTAGCAGCCAGATGATAACCTCGAAAAACCCGATAATGGGGGCGAGGTATTTGATCCCCTTTGAGATGAATATCACCCGGATCGTGCCGAGGCTCACATCGCATATGCGGGCAAAGAAGATCAGGATCGGAATAACGACAAATGCAAAATAATCCGTCGTGATGAAGGATTCCACCATACTTATCTACGATGTTCCAAGGCTGACAGTTAATAGTTTATGGTGGCAGCCTGGGTCCAATGATCGGATACGGGATGAGCGGATCAACAAAAAAAGAAGAAATCAGGTGGCACTGGTTACCGTGAAGGGATAATTCCAGGTCCCGGATGATCGATCAGCAATATTGAGAACGGTCAGGTTCCAGGAACCGGTTGCAGTATCAACAGGAATTTCGAGCGTGCACGTCACTTTCGTGACATCGGAATATGCAGAATCAAGGCATACAATCTCCACGGAGTTCCGGGTAAGCGTGATCTTGACCGGGTCTTTGAAGTACTGGCCGGTGATAGTCAGATGGTTCGAGGTGCCGGCTGCGGCCTTGATCGGGAGGACACCGGAAATTATAGGAGCAGGCTCGCTTATGATAAATCCGGACTCAAGTATGCCGGTCTGACCGTCCGGATTGGTTACAAGGATGCTGACATGCCCTTTATCCACTCCCTTGAGGTTGAAGCTGCATTCTATTTTTTTTACGGAAGATACTGATACAGTGGATGCGGACACAGGCGGGTATCCCGGTTGGATTAACTTCACGGTTGCACCATCCAGGAAATTGTCACCGTTGACGGTGATACCAACGGTTGTATCTTTACCAGCGGATGTGGGGGATACCGAGGTTATCACCGGAGCTGACAGGGAAGAGGTTGTCTGGACTGCTGTCGGTATCGTTGTTGTAACAATGGGCACTGCTGACAGGGTCACATGTGAAATCTTTACGGGATATACTTTATCGACAATGGACCGGGCGACATTCTCTGCCGAATCATCGATCCGGTGCCCCCACGTGCCATCTGAATTTTTGTAAATCCATGCACGGGTATATTCATCGTCAATCGTATCATACCGGAGAATCACGTAGAGCCGCGTGTCAGTCGCTGAACTTGACCGGGCGATAATATCACCGGCTACATACTTCGCTTCAGGAGCGGACGTAACAACCGGAACAGTCGTATCGGCCGGGGTGTCGCTCGAACACCCGGCAACAAGAACTGCCATTATAAGGAAAATACTGATAATGACCGCAAAACGGAACCTGCTTTGCATACCGGTATTTTTCAGATTATTGAGGTATAGGTTTTTCCGGGGGTTAATCCGGCACCGGTATGCGGCAGGGGGAGTATCCTGCTCTACGGTTTTTTTTATCCATCCTCCCGCAGGGACACGGGAACGACAATAGTCCGGAAATTCTGCATGAAATAGGCGTGTATAATTGTCAGTGCTGCAATGGCAAGAACAACAGACAGGTATACAAGCGGCATATCCGGTTCCACGATGCCCGCGGTATTCTGGATCGTCAGGGCATTACAGAGTGTGACAACAATAATCGTAGCATAGACATCCCGGACCGAGAAAAAAAACAGTGCAGCAATAATACCGATACCAAGCGACGACGCGATCAGGCCAGGATTTACCGGGGCGAGATATGCACACGAGGATACGGTAAACATAAGAGCGGTAACAACAACCCCGGCAATGATCGAAAAGAGCGTCCCCCTGTTTCGTACCAGGGCCTGGATATGAGTCCCCATGACCACCCAGCAGATCATCACCGATGCAATTGCAGTGGGCAACAGGAGAAGGATCGTGTCCAGGAATGAGACCCGTGATTGTCCTGCAGGAATGGTAAGGATCATGACCACATACCCCATGATCAGGGTCAGGGCAACCATGAGAACGGTCCTTCGGACAGGCCGGAAGCCGATCTGGAACATGTTGACGGCACCGGTGATAAATGCATGACGGAGAGGATAGACCGGGAAAATTGTCCCGACAAGAATACAGGCGACAAGAGTATAGATAAGGATTCCCCCGGTAACCTCTCCCCGGAATACCCCGAAGATCATGGTAAAAATGAAGGTGATGATAAGCCATGCCGCTGTGATGACGAGAGGAACTCGTATCAGCGAGCCGGCATCTTCTCCGGGTTCCTGCATGACCCCATCCATTACCGGAACACCGGTCTTTCTTTTGCTCATATCCACCAGGTAACAACCATTAGCGGTCCGGGATGATGTACATTACTTTTTTAGCGAAGTAAAAAAGGATTTTTTCTTACAATGGTTACATCCGGGATGCAAGAAGCGAGGCAAGAGCCCGTTCCCGTTCGGCCGGACTTACCACAGGACCTTTCATTCTCTCATCGAATGTCGGGAGGGCCTTTTCATAGAAGGTTCCAAGGGCAATGTTCGCATCGCTGTTGTAATCCCACTCCCGTGCTTTTTTGCAGGCGGTTTCAAAATCCGATGGATCATGACCGACGAGATCGTATACCCGCGGGGTGTAATAATCTGCAAGCGGGAAGAAGCTTGCACAAATCTGGAGTACGTCAATGAAGGCAAAACCCCGGTGCAGGATACCCCTCCGAAGAACATCTTTTAAGAGGGGCATCTGCTTCGAATACCCCCGTGAAACATAGGTCGCCCCGCTGGCAAGCATGAGTTCGAGGGGATTGAAGGGGTACTCCGCAGTCCCGAGCGGGGTGGATTTTCCTTTGAATCCGAGAGGTGATGTCGGCGTATACTGGCCGGTCGTGAGACCGTACACCCGGTTATTGTGGATAATGACCGTGATATCGATATTCCTTTTTGCAGCAAAGATCAGGTGATCGAGACCCTCAGCGTACGAGTCGCCGTCTCCCGAACAGCATATCACCGTGAGGTCCGGATTTGCAAGCTTGATGCCGGTCGCAACAGGGATCGTACGACCATGGAGCGAGTAGAAACTATTGATGTTGAGATAATCGGCAATCTTTGCATGGCAGCCGATACCGGAAACGAGCACGATATCATCAAGAGATTTACCCTCTTTTTCGAGGTCTTCAAGAATATTCTTGAGGGTATGCTGGATGGAGAAGTTTCCACAGCCAGGGCACCAGGTATTCTGGGTATCTGTAATGAGCTTACGTCCGGTCATTTCACAACCTCCTCAACCCGGCCAAGCAATTCTTCAAACGTGAACGGACGTCCGTCGTAACGAAGGATGGTATCGTCCGCGTGGATTCCATACGCTGCTGCGATCCCTGCAAGCTGGGCAGTAGCATTCTCTTCAACAAAAATAATGCGCTGAACACCGGTGAGTGCCCGTTTCATCTGCTCTTCCGGGAACGGGGTGAGAACGATTGGCCGTACTCCCCGCAATCCAAGCCTGAGCGCTACTTCGCTGCAGACCCCTTTTGTCGATCCCCATGAAACAAGAGCCGTCTTTGCATCCGGGATCCCGCCAAGGCCTACTGCGGGATATTCCTGCATTATCCGCCGGATCTGTTCTTCCTTGTACATCCGTTTCTGGGTCATACGGACCGTGACATCTCCGTCTTCTGAAGTAATGCCATCCTCTTCATGTACATAACTGTTCACTTTGACAACAGCATCTTTCATGCCGGGAAATGCAAGAGGTGATACTCCCCCGGATGTATTGGCGTACCGCTTGTACGGGAGCTGGTTATCCCATTGTGAAAGGACTGCCGGGGCCGGGGGTCCTCCGGGAAGACTGGCCAGATCAGTACTGTAAGTACCTTCAGACAGGGTCTTGTCGACAAGGATGAATGCCGGGATCTGGTACTCCCATGCCATTTTCATTGCGACTGCCGACCAGTAAACCGATTCACGGGTGTCACCCGGCGCAACAATCAGGCGGGGAAACTCTCCCTGGCCGGCATGGAGAATGAACCGCAGCTCGGACTGCCCGGTATACGTAGGCAGGCCGGTCGAGGGCCCGGTTCGCTGCGAGATGGCAAGAACCAGGGGAATCTCTGCCATGCCCGCAAGCGAGAGTCCCTCGGTTATCAGGCAGAACCCGCCGCCTGATGTACCCACAGCAGATTTCTTACCGGCATAGGCAAACCCGAGTGCCATAAGGATTACCGCGATCTCATTCTCAGGGTGGACAACGGTTAAGCCGAATTTCTCTTTCTGTTCGGCAAGGAAGTGCAGGATACCGGAGGAAGGGGTCATGGGATAGGAGACATATGCTTCAAGTCCGCCCAGGATCAGGCCAAAACCAACAGATTCGTTCCCGCTCATAAGAGGTAAGGGTGGGTGAGCTCCGCGTTCCACAGAGCGTTTTGTGTCAACCTGATCATATGCCCGCCGGGCGACTGCGAGATTCTTCTCAGTACCCTTGGGAATATGCGACCGGAAGACGGATTCCAGATTCTTCCAGTCGATTCCGGCAGCCTTTGCAAATCCCCCGATGATGGCCGAATTCCCCATAATCGCAGGGGCATCTTCCTGTTTAAGAATCGCCCCCACCGGTATTCCGGTGCCTGCATCTTTGACCAGGTCGGCATTCGAAATGATCACCGTATCCGGTGCGAACATACCCCTGTGACGTTCAACCGTTTCCCGGTTGAGCGCAAGGACAAAATCCACATGGTCGCGACAAGCCCCGATATCCATTTCCGCTGCACGAATGATAGTAAAATTATGCCCCCCCCGGATCAGAGAGGGATAATCGAAGTACATGTATATGCGATAGCCAAGCTGGTTGAACAACTGGGCAACAATTGCACCTGCACTGTTGATCCCGTCTCCGGCCCGGCCTCCAATCAGTACCGAAATATCATGCATAAAAAGCCCTGTATGACCTGATACTGCAGGGGAGTGTATATAGATTGTTATGGATCGGGGGGATCCCCGGGAAAAGTCCGGAACCCGGGATAGTCATATTGATATAGAGCGGGAACCCCTATCATTTTTATACAGGATTCAATCGCAAGCGTCCAGATTGCAGGAATGTGTAATTGCCCATAATCAGCGATTGCAGCAGTTCCGGTCACTGGTCATGCCTGCATCACCGGGAGATAACTGAAGTGATACCGTGACTGAAAATGGCCTGCTCTCTGAAAAAAAAGCGTATTTTGTCCATACGACAAGCGGTATGGATATGGATGGCCTGATCAAGGCAATCCGGCATAAGAATCTCGGTATCCGGTGGAGAGCGGCACTCGCACTCGGGGATATCGGGGAGCCGGCGATCAAACCCCTGATCCGGGCACTCAAGGATGAAGACTGTGACGTAAGGTGGCTTGCAGGTCTCGCCCTTGAACGAATCGGGGAACCGGCAATTCCCCAGCTCAAACGGACCCTGTTTGACAAGGACTATGATGTCCGGGGACATGTGACACGGATACTGGCACGGCTCGGGGAGCCGGCAATCCCGCACCTGATCAGTCTCTTACGGGAAGAAGAAAGCGATATCCAGTGGCGCTGTGCGCTTGCCCTCTCGCAGATCGGGGAGCCCGCAGTCGAACCCCTGATCCGGGCACTCAAGGATCGGCTCTGGTGGGTCAGGACAAAATCGGCATGGGCACTGGGTGAGATCGGGGACAAAAGGGCAGTCGAACCATTGATCCAGTCCGTGAACGATATGGACTGGTACGTCCGCTGGAGCGCTGCCGATGCTCTTGGGAAGATCGGGGACAAACGGGCGGCGGTCTGCCTCGGCAAAGCCCTCAAGGAATCCGATTCGTTTGTACAGGTTCCCGCAACATGGGCACTGGGAAAGATGGGGAGCGATGCCCCGGTCGACATGCTCATTCCTTCACTTAAGGACTCGGACTGGTACGTCCGATGGGGTGCAGCAGACGCCCTCGGGAACATTGGTAATATCCGGGCCCTCGACCATCTCCTGAAGATGCAGGACGATAAGGATGAATATGTCCGAAAGGCTGTAGAAGAAGCGATTGAAAAAATCCGGTTAAAAAATCCGGATCAATAATCCGTGGTCGGACGGAAGGATCCCGGACTTCCGCATCTATTTCCGGATCATCTGCTCAAGGACGAGTTTCATATCATTGATCTTATATGGTTTCGTGAGTTTCCCGCTGAACCCGTATTTTGTATAATCTTCCACTACGGAATCTGTCGAATACCCGCTTGAAACAATAGCCCTGACCTCAGGGTCCAGTGCCTTGAGCCGGGAAATGGCCTCCTGTCCCCCCATGCCTTCCGGGACTGAAAGATCCAGGATAACGAGATCGAAGGGGGCACCTGCCGATTTCTCCTGGAAATACAGATCGATTGCTTCGGCACCATCCCTTGCAAACATAACTTCGTAACCAAGGAATTTGAGTACTTCATACGTCACGTCAAGGATGATCTGCTCATCATCCATAAGAAGTATTTTTCCATTGGAGGTCATCAGGCACCCGTCATATATACACCAGTATTCGTTTCCCGTTGTGTATAACTATATCCAATTGATAGGTCTTGCCGGACAGGGAAATACACCACGATTCACACAGATTACATATCATACCAAAGATTTAACCTTTATTTTTTTAAGGCCCTCAGGCGGGCTGCTTCAGCAGTATCCTCGACCCGGAGGAGGAATGTCCCGTGACATGGTTTGGTGAACGGGAAAATGATGAAATCACCCTCAAGCCCGATTGCAATCGGGGGAACACCGATGACATGCATATCAAACAGACGGAATCCGGGCTGTACATCGAGATGTTCACTGAAATTTTTCAGGACATAATCCCTGCACTCCTTGAAGGAGCCGTTCTTTAAGAGAATCTCGTAATTCATCGATTCTACGCAGCCCATGGTGCCACCTCGTCGATTCCTTTCTTCAGCGGGAGGGGATTGTGCACTGCCTTTGCCGCGATCTTTGTGCAGCCAAAATCGATCTGGTTGACGAGATCCTCATAATGCTCCCCATAAATTACCGGGTAGATTTTTGCCTGCGATATGGCATTCATGGTTGCCGCATAGGTTACACCGGCATCGTTATGGATAAAGACAAAACACAGGGTAAAATCCCGCTTCTTTTCCGAAATCAGGGCAATAGCACGGTCAAGGTCCATGACTTCCCCGAGGTAATGCCGGTCTGGGTCAGCAACGACGAGAAGCGTATTTGCTGCCTTGTTACCAGCGATAACCGGAACTATACCAGCTTTTTTCAGCCGGTTCAGCAGGTATAATGCGATACTTGTCTGGACAGGCACCTGCGGGCACCCGAGAACCAGAAGGGCTGTCTTGGCTTGATCCGTTTCACCCGTCACTCTAAACCGTCCCTGGACTATGGTACCATGTCATTTTTCTGCGCAGGCAATAATCTTGTGCTTCTGCCATCATGCCCTGTCCCCAGCCAGGATGCCGCAAATCCGATCCGGCCGGGTATACACCGTGAACCGATCCCCACGGGAGAAACATACCAGCGTGATCCCTGCTGCCTCCGCAGTCGCAATACCCTTGTCGGTAGAAGCAGCCCGGGAGATTACGATCGGGATTCCGGCATGGGCGCTTTTTCTTACCATACCTGCCGGTTGACGGCCAGTGCAACCGATCACGCACCGGGAGAGATCGATCCCGTTCAGGATCGCGTGCCCAATCACCTTGTCGACTGTGTTGTGACGCCCCACATCACTGCTCTTGACAACACAGGTTCCGTTTGAGAACAGCACGGAGCAATGAACTCCGCCGGTTTTCCGCCACGTCTCGGTTTCGATCTCCCGGGTGATGGCAACGACATCTTCAGGAGCGATCCGTATATCCGATACAACTGGTTCCGGAGTACGGGAAAAACTCGCTCCCCCGGAGGATCCTACTTCTTTTGGTAAACGGGATACCTCGCATCCCCGATCCGAATAAACGAGAATGCGATCGCCATCAACGGTTACCTTGTCGACATCCCGGACAAGCCCTTCGGTTACGACAAAACCTGCTCCCAGTTCCCGGAGCTGGTCGCGGCTTGCAACCATATCGGTTACCAGGTTATCGTTGAGCAGGAGATGAAACCGGTCTTCAATTACTACTGCATCCTCGACTGACTGAGGTTTGCCGGCAATGATCTGAATGGCAGATCGGTGAGTCAGCATGGTCCTTCAGTCTCTTCACGAACCCAGTTAAGATAGGGCGGGTAACCGGCAGTAACCGGGAGAACGATAACCTCCGGCAGTTCGTAGGGATGGATCTTCTTTATCTCGGCTATAGCCTGCCGGGATTTCTCCCGGGCGGTTTTCATGACCATCAGGTGCTCCGCATCGTCACAGAATTCGCCTTTCCACCGGTAGTATGACCGGACAGGAAGTATGTTGACACACGCAACAATCCGCTGTTCAACCAGGTGACGGGCAATCATATCTGACTCTGCTGCCGGTGCCGTAGAACAGATCACGACAATATCGCTTGAGGTGGTCATTTGAGTATCTCCCCTCCCTGCATTGCCGGACGCCGGGAATGGTATCGGGCCGGTACCGTCATACAGGAATGTGGTGCTAATAGTCTAAAGATCGTGTGGGATCGTTAAATACTATAGCTGTTGAAGCCAACGAATAGTAGCTATGTACGCAGCACGCATGAGCAATCTCCCGCCGTACCTTTTCGCACGGATCGACGAGATGAAAGCCGAACAACAAAAAAAAGGTGTTGACATTATCGATCTCGGTGTCGGAGATCCCGATCTTCCCACACCGGAACACATTGTAGCCTCGCTTTGTGAAGCCGCAAAGAATCCCGATAACCACCACTACCCTTCTTACGTAGGGATGCCTGCATACCGGAGCGCAGTAGCCGGCTGGTACCAGAACCGGTTTGGCGTCAGACTCGACGCAGGAAAGGAAGTCGTTGCACTGATGGGCTCAAAGGATGGAATCGCCCACATTGCCGAAGCATTTGTCAATCCCGGGGATTACGTACTTTCCCCAAGCCCCGGCTACCCGGTCTACCGCACCGGAACACTGTTTGCTGAAGGAAACGTGCACGAAATGCCGCTCCTCCGGGAAAACAATTTCATCCCGGTCCTTGACGATATCCCAAAAAAGGTCCTGGATTCGGCAAAACTCATGTTCATCAACTACCCGAACAACCCTACGGCAGCCGTTGCACCTGAAGGATTTTACCGGGAAGTTGTCGACTTTGCAAACGAACACAATATCATCGTGGTCTCGGACAATGCGTACTCCGAGATCTCGTTTGATGGATATAAGGCACCCTCATTTTTAGAAACGAAGGGCGCTATGGACATCGGGATCGAGATGCACTCCCTCTCGAAAACCTACAATATGACCGGCTGGCGTATCGGTATGGCAGTCGGAAATGCCGAAATTCTCTCGGGACTTGGACGGGTCAAGACGAATGTCGATTCCGGGGTCTTCAATGCAGTCCAGCATGCTGCAATCACCGCCCTCAGCGGCCCGCAGGACTGCGTACGGGATGCCTGCACAATCTACCAGGAACGCAGGGACGTTCTTGTCAGCGGGCTCCGGGATCTCGGGTTTGATGTGCTGACACCCAAGGCAACCTTCTATGTCTGGATGCCGGTCAAAGACTGTATGGCATTTGCTGCAAAGCTCCTCAACGAGGCCGGTATTGTAGCGACACCGGGTATCGGCTTTGGGTCGAGCGGAGAGGGATATGTACGGTTTGCAATTACCCGCCCGGTAGCCCGGATTAAAGAGGCACTGGATCGCATGCGGAGGCTTGACCTGTGAATCTCCCCCATCACCTTACCATAAAAGATGGTCACCTGCACATCGGGGGACAGGATTGTGTTGTCCTTGCACAGAAATACGGGACGCCACTGTATGTCACCAGCGAAGACCGGATCGTTGAGCAGTTCACCAGTTACCAGAAAGCACTGGGCGCCCGGTACCCGAAAGTGCAGGTGCTCTTTGCTGCCAAAGCAAACGGGAACCTTGCAATCATGCGGGCACTTGCCCGTCTTGGCGCTGGTGCCGATATTTTCTCTTCCGGCGAACTCCACCTTGCTCTTGAAGCAGGGATGAAACCGGAGAAACTGCTCTTCAATGGCAGTTCCAAGACTCCTGAAGACCTGCGGCTTGCTGTAGAAAAAGGAGTGAAAGTCTCGGTCGATTCTCTCGATGAGCTTCACCAGCTCGATGCCGCGGCCGGCTCAGCCGGGAAAACCGCGAAGATTGCTTTCCGGGTCAACCCGGCACTGGAAGTCCCCACCCACCCGAAGATTGCAACCGGTCTTGCAACCAGCAAGTTCGGGATCCCCCATAAGGAGATCCCTGCGGCATACAAAGAGGCACTTGCCTGCAACAATATCAGGCCGGTCGGCATTCACTGCCATATCGGGTCGCAGATCCTCGAAGTAGAACCGTTCGCACGGGCAGCAGAAGTCATGGTCAGGATCGCAAAAGAACTGACCGAGATGGGCGTTACGCTTGAGTTCATCGATCTCGGCGGCGGGCTGGGCATTCCCTACCACCACGATACCGACAAGGCCCCCTCACCAGAGGATTACGCAGCAAAGGTGGTTCCGATCTTCAGGGCAGGAATCGAGGCATGCGGCATCACACCGGAACTCTGGGTAGAACCCGGTCGTTCGCTCGTTGCGGATTCAACCATTCTCCTCACCCGGGTCAACTCGACCAAGTCGGCGCACAAGAGATTTGCAAACGTTGATGCAGGATTCAACCTGCTCATCCGGCCCGCGATGTACGATTCATACCACGAAGTCATTGTTGCAAACAAGGCAGATGCTCCCCTTGAAACGGAATACACCGTTACCGGGCCTATCTGCGAGACCGGCGACATCCTTGCACCGGATCGCAAGCTCCCGCAGATGGCTGCCGGGGATATTGTCGCGGTGCTCGATGCCGGTGCATACGGGTATGCGATGTCATCCCAGTACAACAGCCGCCCGCGGTGTCCCGAAGTCCTCATTCATGCAGGACAGGCATCCCTGATGCGGCGCGGTGAGACTATAACAGATCTCACTGCCACGATGCAACAGCCTCCCTGGCAGAAGTAGGGGGAACGGCATTGCTCTTCCACTACGCGCTCGTTGACGATCTCATCACAAAAGAAGAGTTCGAACGCCGGGTGGATGAAAAAATCGATGAATGCGGCGATCTTGTCGATGAACCGACCGCCGCGATGCTTGTTGTCGGCGAGCTTGGCCGGGAGCACGTGAAAATCAAGGGACTCCTGGCAAAATCCAGTCTTTTTTCTTTTTTCGGGAAGATCCTTGACAAAACCGAGCCGAAGGAATTCGACCGGGCCGATGGCGAGAAAGGATGGGTCGCCACCCTGCTGCTCGGGGATGAGACCGGGACTACCCGGGTTGTTCTCTGGGACGAAAAAGCCGGTGCAGTACTGGATGTTGTTCCCGGCGATGTGCTGGAAGTCATAGGCCGTCATCCGGCTGGGAAGGGTGCAAAGGAGATCTATGCGCTTGCCCTGCGCAAGGCAACCTGCGAGATCAACTGTTCCCTGCCAGCCGGTGCCGGAAAAGAGAGCCTCTCGACCGATCCGGTCGATCTTGAAGCGATCCTTATCGCTATCGAAGACTCCCGGATCTATAACCGCCGGGACGGGACAACCGGGCAAATGCGCGAGGCCATCATAGGGGATGCAAACGGCACGGCCCGGGTTGTTGCATGGGTCCCGGAACTTTTTGAGGGAGTCATTCCCGGTACTTCAGTCAGGATTTGCAGTGCAAAACCAAACCTGCGGGGAGAGGGCCGGGCCTACAGCCTTGATGAGAAGAGCTCGGTAACTGCAACAGACCAGGAAATTGCAATTCCCTTCACTCCCCTGGGTTCAGTGGGAGAGCAGGGTATGTATTCCGTGAAAGGGGAGGTAAAAGAGGTCCGGGAACCACGATCCTTTACATCCCGTACCGGGGCAGCCTCATGGGTGAGAAACATCCTCATCCGCGATGATACCGATGAACTGAGGGTCGCCCTCTGGGGGGATGTGGCATTACTTCCCCTCAAGCCCGGGGATCCTGTCGAAGTGTACCATGCATCCGCCCGGCCCGGACGGTACGGCGGCATTGAGCTTGGAGTGGGGAGGGGGAGTGCCTTCCGGGTACCTCAGGCCGAATCCTGCCCCATCACCTTTACCGGCACAATTATAGCCGGATCAGGATGTACATTTATTGACAACGGGCGGGATCGCTACCTCATCGACAGCACATTTCCTCACGGGAGCGAAGTCCGGGTATCAGGACTCCTGTCCGGCAGCCGCATCATTCCGGAGCTGGAAGAGACCGTGGAAATCAAACCGGCAGATCTCATTGCAAGGCTGAATGCATTCCGGGACCTGCTTCACACCTGATGGTTACTTTCGCCCCGCACACTCCGCGGGATTATATGTGAGCGTTTAACATCTTGTTGTGCCATAGGAGTGTGTAAGAAATGGCTGAAGGACCATTAGAAATTGAAGATTTACCGGGCGTTGGCCCAAGCACCGCAGATAAACTCCGTGAAGCCGGTTACCTTTCAGTAGAAAGCATCGCAACCGCCTCACCCGCAGAACTCTCCGAAGTATCGGAGATCTCGGAATCGACCGCTAAAAAGATCATCAAAGCTGCCCGTGAAGCTGCAGATGTCGGCGGGTTCAAGACCGGAAAAGATATTTTCGAGCAGAGAAAGGATATCAGGAAACTCTCATTCAGGGTTCCCGAACTCGATACCCTGCTCGGCGGGGGTCTTGAAACACAGGCCATCACGGAGATGTATGGTGAATTCGGTTCCGGTAAAAGTCAGATTGTCCACCAGATGGCAGTCAATGTCCAGCTGCCGGAAGAGGAGGGCGGACTCAACGGAAGCGCCATCTATATCGATACTGAGAATACGTTCCGTCCCGAGCGTATCGAACAGATGGTAAACGGGCTCGGTATCGACGATGCCCCGGACGTCCAGGAATTCCTCAACAATATCCATATTGCACGGGCGCATACATCCGATCACCAGATGCTCCTGATCGATAATTCCCGGGAACTGGCAAACGAGCTGAAAGGAAGCGATAAACCGGTCAAGCTCTTCATCATCGATTCACTGACTGCCCACTTCCGTGCCGAATACGCAGGCCGGGGCACTCTTGCCGCACGCCAGCAGAAGCTCAACCGGCACATGCACGAGCTCTTCAAGCTCATCGATGAACACAATGCAGTGGGTCTTGTGACCAACCAGGTCATGTCCAACCCGGCCGTGTTCTTCGGGGACCCGACAAAACCCATCGGGGGCAACATTGTCGGCCACACAGCAACGTTCCGGCTCTACCTGAGGAAAAGCAAGGGAGGCAAACGTATTGCACGTCTCGTTGACAGCCCGAACCTCCCCGAAGGAGAAGCACCGTTCATCGTAGAAGAGGCAGGTCTCAAGTCTTGTTAAAAGCACTCCTTACTGACATTGACGGGACGATCACGGATCCGACCCGAAGAATCAGCACCGCTTCCGTAGAGGCCATCAGATCCCTTGTCGACCAGGGGATCGTGGTCGTACTGGCAAGCGGAAATACCCCTTGTTTTATGGATGCTCTCTGCAAGATGATTGGCACGAAAGGCACATTCATCGCAGAGAACGGCGGGGTGTTCCGGATCGGGTACACCGGCCCACTCCGGATAAAAGGAAACCTGGACGAAGTAAAGGCAGCCCTTGAGACCGTCCAGGAACATTACCGGGCAAAAGGAATTGATCTGGATTTGTTCAGTCCGACATACCGGTTTGCTGACCGGGCATTTGCCCGAACGGTCCCTGTTGAAGAAGTAAAGGAGATACTTCGCGATCAGTCGGTCCAGGTTCTGGATACCGGCTATGCAATCCATATCCAGTCACGCGGAATCAACAAGGGTACTGCCCTTGCAGCACTCGCAAAAGAGATGAATCTCATCCCCTCGGATTTTCTTGCAACCGGCGATTCGCTCAATGATATCCAGATGCTCAAAACTGCCGGGATTGGTGCAACCGTAGCCAACGGGCATCCGGATACCAAGGCAGTTGCTCAATATATCTCAGAAAAAGGATATGGAGACGGATTTGTTGATATTGTAAAAAAGTATTTTTAACGGCGGGCCGCAAACCGGTCGACCACGATATAATCTCTTATATCTTTTACTGCTTCAAACGAGATCTTGAGGATCTTGTCATCTTCCATATCATAATTTGCAGTATCAAAAGACTGGTCAGGGTGGATAAGCATTTCAAGAACCTGGCCGGAATCAAAGTCCACCCGTATGTTCTTTAAGGTACCAATGAGTTTCCCATCATTGCTCATGATCTTTTTCCGGGATAAACTGCGGGCAAATATTCGAGTCATAAAAAAATTGTCGTCGTATAAATATTTAAAGTGTTCTGAAAAAACGGGACTATTGCTATTTTTTTAAGATTGGTAACCCAATTTGGGTTATTTGAAGATTTCAGCCGCCATCCGGAGATCGGATCCCCGCAGCGTCTTTCTCCCGGCATGATCCGCCATTTTCTTGGCTTCTTTGGAGAGGAAAATACCATATTCCTCCATCATGACCGCAAGGGTTTCGGTTGCATCAGCACTCACGCGTTCCGCACCGGCTTTCTTGATGATACGCTCCACCGCAGAATTGGATAGTTCACTCATAGACTCACTCCTTTTCATACAATATTACTCAAAATATCTAAATTTATTGTATCAGAGCGAAGGAAACACCCGGATGATATCCGACTGGGTAAGGATACCTACGGGCTTACCGTTCTCGACAACGACCAGCCGGCCGATTTCCCGCTCCTTAAAGCGCCGTATCACTTCGAAAAGCTGCACATCGGAGGGCGCTTCGATCACATCATGCGTCATGACAGCAGAGACTTTCGTACTGAGGGGAAGTTCCTTTTCAAGGGATTTTGCAATATCGCTCATCGTAATGATCCCTTTCAGCATTCCGTCATCGATGACCGGGGCCCCATGAATATGGTTGTGATTGAAAAGCAGCAGGGCATCATGCAGGGAATCCGAACTTTTCAGGGCTTTTAAGGGTGTGCTCATGTAGTTTTTAATCGGTTTCTTGGGAAGGGAGATCATCTCCGAGGTCGCAATAAGGAGTGATTGTTCCACTTCATCCTTCCCGAATACTTCCCCCCGGATAAGAAGTTTATTGACCGGAGTCGGACCGATGGTAATCTGGTCACCGATCTCAAAGAGTTTGGCACTGCCAAAAAGCTTGATCACTGCATGGCAGATATCCGGGTGACAGAGCGTGGTAAAATCCACTTCCTTGACCTTTGCACCATTGATAACCTCGCCGCCCCTGCTTATGGAAACATCATAGTCTCCTTCCGAGAGATCCAGGTTGAGTTCCTTATACGCAAGGGCTGTAGGAATGTACCCCCCTTTTGGCCCGGGAACCCCGTCTACCAGACCAATCGCCCGTAAAGACTGCATCTGGTTACGCACCGTACCAGGATTCCGCTGGATCATATCGGCGATCTCTTCACCTTTTATGGAGTGGGACTTCTGGTGATAGAGCGTAATCAGGGTAATGAGGATATCCTTCTGGATCAGGGACAGGTCCATAACGATAAACCGTATAACATTCCATAAATATATAGGTAGGCGATTTGTGGAATTCGAAAAAATGCCAACGGTGCCAACAGCTGATGAGATCCTTGATCGGAGCTTCCGCCGTGCGGCAAAGAAAATGAAAGAGAAGACCAACAAGGAACGGGCAAACCAGGAGTTCGTCCGCGCCGTTGGTGCGGCAATCCATGATCGGCTCGTGTATACTATCCGGGGATTTCCTGAATTCGAACAGATTCATCCGTTTTACCGGGATCTTACCGAGATACTGTTTGGAATCGACCGGATAAAACAATCCCTTGGTGCGGTCGGGTGGGCAGCAAAGCACACCAAGATGCTGGGAAACCAGCTGGTACTCCAGTCACGGAAAGCAGAGGATACCCTTGTTATACGAAAGCGGGCGGTCGCACGGTTTGCTTCCATGGTACACCAGATAGATAAGGACCTCCTTTTTTTAAACGAGGTCAGGAATGTCCTGCGTAAGCTTCCCAATGTTGAGGATGCCTTCACAATCGTCATAGCCGGCTACCCGAATGTTGGAAAATCCTCCTTCATTAAGAAGGTGTCATCCGCTGCCCCGGAAGTTGCGTCGTACCCGTTTACAACAAAGGGCATCATCGTGGGTCACCGCCAGATTGGCCAGGAGAAAGTCCAGTTCGTAGATACCCCCGGTATCCTTGATCGGCCGGCAGAGGAGCGGAACCCCATCGAACGACAGGCACTCGCCGCGATGATGAATGTTGCCGATCTTATCCTCTTCATCCTTGATCCGTCAGAGCACTGCGGATACCCGATGGATGTGCAGCTCCGGTTGCTTGAGGAAGTCCGGGGAATGGTTGAGGTCCCCTTTGTCATTGTTGCCAATAAATCGGATATCACAACCGCAGAAGGGTACCTCACCATGTCGATGCAGACCGGTGACGGGATCGAAAACGTGCTTGAAGCGATTCTGAAGTACAGGCCGGAGCCGGTTGCAAGGACACGGGAAGTCGATATCAGGTCCCCGCTCCCCCATTTCGATGAAGAGACAGCCGTGGATGGATTTACCGGCACCGGAGAAGACAGTAAACAGAAACGAAAGCCCCGGCGGGTCAGGAAGCCCCGTACAGCAGTACCACGGGATGATTTCTGATATCTTCCACCATTGAAAAATAATCCATGATACATTCCCGGCGCCCCGTTTCGGCGCTGGAAAATCCTGCTTTTTTCCCCACTTTTTAAATACATTTTTCATGCGGAGATAATCACCCAGCGGTTCCTGGACAGAAAATGGCAACCCGGTTTTCCTGAAGCTAATTAAAAAAAGTCAAAGATCACGTGAGGGTATGTTGGCATGAGGGGGGTCGGAGGGGGGAAAACTGTTTTTTAAAAAACAGCTGTGTACAGCAGGTTTCCGTCATAAAATATGAAGGGATAACAACCCTGTCTGGCATGACCGGATCAGAAAAGCATGGTCCGACCCCCCTCAGACCCTGTTTATTTTTTACAGATTATAGCGGTTTTTTATGACGTAAAATCCGGACCTGTGTCCTCAATTAACAAGAGGGGGGTCGGGCAGGGGAAAAGTGTAATTGCCCCGGATCGTGTACCAGAAATGGATCAAGAGGGCCGGAAGTATGGGATACAGGAACAAAAAAATTCCCAAAAAAACTGTAAACCAGGCAGCAGGATCTCCGGGCAATGGAACACACAATCAAACAGGAACATCTCTGCCACAATAACGATGGCAGGTTCCGGTTTCATTATAACCAGCAAATTCAGGATCGGAAGCGGATAAGATTAAAAAAAGCAGGGATTGCAGGGAGAATTACCCCATCATTATCATGGCTGCCCACCCGAGCGCAAACCCGAGAATGGTCCCGCCATTGAGCGGGGGAAGGCCGGCCTGGGGTTTTCCTGAGTTTACGAAATGCAGCAGAACGACAAGCCCGAAAAAGGACCCGATGATTGCCCCGAGTGCCGGAAGATTGAGAATTCCCCCTATTCGGTACCCGGAGAGGAAAACATTTGCCGAAACCACGAGGATGGAGGGCATAATCATGTCGCCCATCCCGATGATGAAAGCTCCCCGTTCCCCGCCATCATCCAGTTTTCCGATCCCTTCGCGGATGAACGAGTAATCCCGCTTTTTTGGGATCACAAACAGGATCGGGGTTTTCATGTCGACCACTCCCTCAGCAAGGGTAATCATATGTTTTGTCTTGTATACGGAGATCGCATCGTAAACCGCAAGGATGACAAGGAGTATGATGACCGGGATTACATCCAGGGATACCCCGAAGATCGATGCAATACCGGCACCGATCAGGATGCCAAGCAGGTCAATGACATACCATTCGGGATATTTGTAGAGAATAACGGTCGCTATCACCGACAGGGCTAACACGGCAATCATTGCAGGGTCGGTCGTCCCGAAAAACGCGGTGATGAGGGCCATGAATATGTAGCCGAATGAAAGAAAAATCGAGGCCCCGATAATTACTCCAATCAGTTTTTTAAAATCGTATTTTATCAGGAGCAGGAGGAGACCGGTAAAAACCAGCAGGATCAGGATGAAGTAGATTGGGTTTGCTACCGAACCTGGATCTTCAAATGCAACAATGCCCGATGCCTGGACGGGTAGTGAAATCAGGACAGCGCCGAGTTCCACTGCCAGAAGGAGCAGGGGCATTGCAAGGAACGGCAGGATTCGTTTTATATCCATTATGAGGCTCCGTAAATAGTTAGATTAATTACTGTGCTCTCATCATCTAAAAGCATGGACATCCGCGAGTACAGTATCGATATCCTGTTAACTATAATCCTTGTCGTTTCCACAGTCTTTTTAATCCTCCGTTTCTGGCAGGATCTTGCCATCGCGGTGGCAGCCTGCTTAATGATGCTTTCGCTTGGAGGCCTCTTCCTTTCCATGCATGTCAAGGTCCGGCATCTTGAACAAAGCGTGATTACCCGCGAACGGATGCTGCGTACCAACCTCGAAGAAATTTCAACCCGCATGGTGGAAAAATACGATATGGCACTCACTCATCTCGACGAACTTATTGCCGAATACTCCAAACGTGCATACAAGTAACCGGTTAAAGGGGTACAGACGATTATGGGTGTAGCATTACGGGATATTATCGCTGATTACAAGACACCGGTGACCTGGGAGGCATTGCCCGGCACAGCAGTCATTGATGCCAACAATGCGCTCTACCAGTTCCTGACCATTATCCGGCAACCTGATGGTACCCCGCTTATGGACCGGCACGGCCGGGTTACGTCCCACCTGTCGGGCATCCTGTTCCGGATCGCCAGTTTCATGGAAAAAGGCATTAAACCGGTTTTTGTTTTCGATGGGAAACCTACAGCACTCAAGCAGGCGACGATCGATGAGCGCCGGAAAATCCGGGATGCTGCCCGTGAAGGCTGGAAAGAAGCACTGGAACGCGGCGATGAGGTGGAAGCGTACAAGCAGGCCCGGTCTTCGACCCGGGTCGATGCTACAATTATCGAGACCTCAAAAGAACTGCTCGGGCTTATGGGTATTCCCGTTGTGCAGGCCCCGGGGGAAGGTGAGGCACAGGCATCGTACATGGTGGCAAAAGGGGATGCCCGGTACGTTGTATCCCAGGATTACGATACCCTCCTCTTCGGGGCTCCAAACCTTGTGCGGAACCTTACCGTCAGCGGCAGGCGGAAGATCCGGGGAAGGACGATAACGGTCAGCCCGGAACGACTGGTCCTTTCCGAGATTCTCAGTGGTCTCAGACTTACCCGTGAAGAACTGATCCAGATTGGCATACTCATTGGTACTGATTTCAATCCCGGGGTTGACGGCGTGGGAGCAAAAACAGGTCTCAAAATTGTCCAGAAAGGGGAGTTCGAGGCAAAGATCCATGAGAAGATTCCTGATTTTGATCCAGCTCCGGTCATAGACCTTTTCCTCAATCCCCCCGTGACCAATGACTATGCGCTTGCCACCGGTCATCCGGACCCGGAAGGCATCCGTAAAATGCTCTGTGACGGTTATGATTTTTCAGAAGACCGGGTGAATAAGGCAATGGAAGGGTTCACGGTCAAGGCAGGCCAGAAAACGCTTGAAAGCTGGTTTTCGTAAACCCCGGGAAAAATATCCCTTATTTTTTAAAAATATTCTGCAAGAAACAGGACCGGTTTTCTTTTTTCTTCCAATACAGGTACCGGGAAAACCCGGGTCGGATCACAACCATATAGAATTATATATAAATATTTACTCTATAAAACAACCTTAACATCTTTTTAAAAAAGGACCAGAATTCCATGATCTCCGTGCTGTATGTCGACGATGAAACCGAGCTTCTCGATATCGGCAAGATTTTTCTTGAGATGGGAGGGATGCTTTCCGTTAATACGGCAGCCTCCGCAGATGAGGCCCTTGCTCTCTTAAAATCCGAATCGTACAATGCAATAATCTCGGATTACCAGATGCCCGGGATGAATGGGATCGAGTTTCTTAAGGAGATACGATCTCTTTATGGAAACCTCCCCTTCATTCTTTTTACCGGCCGGGGTCGTGAAGAGATTGTCATCCAGGCAATCAATAACGGAGCAGATTTTTATCTCCAGAAAGGCGGGGATCCGACAGCCCAGTTTGCAGAACTTGCCCACAAGGTAATCAAGGCCGTAGAACGCCAGCAGGCGCTTGATGCGTTAAAGGATTCCGAACAGCGCCAGTCCGACATCATCAATTTTCTTCCTGACGCAACATTTGCCATTGATAAAACCGGAACCGTGATCGCATGGAACCGTGCGATAGAAGAAATGACCGGCATCCGGGCAGCAGACATGCTGGGCAAAGGGGACTTTGAATACGGCATCGCGTTTTATGGATCCCGGCGCCCGATCCTGGTAGATCTTATTGATGAACCGGATACAAAACTCATGAAATTATATTCAAATATTATCCGGCAGGCAGACTCGATTTCCGCTGAAACGGATCTCGCCCATCCCAAAGGAAACCGGATTACAGTTCTTGCCATTGCCGGTCCGCTCTATAACCAGAATGGAGAGAAAGTCGGTGCAATCGAATCCGTACGAGACATCACCCTTTTCAAAAAAACCCAGGCCGATGTGCAGCAGAGTGAGGCAAGGTTCCGGGCCCTGATCGAATCATCACCGGTACCGATTGTCATTGCCCGGGAAGGCATCATAGAATATGCCAATGATTCATTCTTACGGCTTGTCGGGATAGAAACACTGGATTTGCTGAAAGGTACAAGCGCATTTGCGTTTATCGCACCGGAATATCATGAGAAAATTGCAGGATATATGCAGGCACGGGCGACCGGACTGCCCGCCCCGTCCCGGTATGAAGCAGTCGGGGTAAAGAAAGACGGGACGCACTTTCCCTATGAGATAAGTGCGTCCTCAATCACGCTGGCCGGCAGTACAGCAACGATTGCCTATATTACCGATATTACTGAAAGAAAGCGGGCAGAAGAAGAACTCCGGGCTGCAAATGAACAACTCTCTGCATCAGCAGAAGAACTGCGGGCCCAGTATGATGAACTGGCACAAAGCGAGCATCGTATCCGCACCAGCGAGACCCGGTACCGGAGCGTGATCGAACATTCCCCGCTGGGTATGCATTTTTATGAACTGAAACCCGATGGTTCTCTGGTCTTCACCGGGGCAAATCCCGCAGCTGATGAAATTCTCAGGGTCAGGCATGATCAGTTCACAGGCCAGCCCATCGAGTCGGCATTCCCCGGGCTTATCGGGACAGAAATCCCCCGTATGTACCGGGAGGTAGCTGCCAGTGGGAAAATATGGCACACAGATCAGACACTCTACAATCATGGCCAGATACAGGGTGCATTCACGGTCACAGCATTCCAGATTCTCCCCGGCACCGTAACAGCAGTATTTGCTGATATTACAGAACAGAAGAAAGCCAGCGAAGCACTCAGGACCAGTGAAGAGCGGTACCGGGGGATTTTTGAAAATTCGGTTGTCGGAATTTACCAGACCCTGCCCGATGGGAGGTTTGTTACTGCAAATACGGCACTGGCCCGGATGTTCGGCTACGATTCGGTAAGCCAGATGGTTGAGGAAGTAAAAAATGTAGGACTGCAGTTGTATGCGAATCCAAAGGATCGTGACACTGCGATCCAGTCATTAAAAGAAACGGGATCCTATGGTCCCCGGGAACTGCCTGCGGTCCGTAGGGATGGTTCTCTCTTCTGGATCACACTTGCCGCAAGAGCTGTAAAAAATCCGGATGGCAGTGTGGCATTATATGAAGGAACTACCGTTGATATAACCGAAAGTCGCCTTACTGAAATTGCGTTACGGGCAAGCGAGGAACGGTACCGGTATTTCTTTGAACATGCCGGGGAAGGGATATTCCGTATCGATTTTCCCCGGCCGGTCCAGATCGGCCAGACATTTGATAAACTTAGAGACGATATCGACAACCAGGCAGTAATCGGGGAAGTGAATGCTGCACTTGCCGGGATGCTGGGACGACAGCCTGAAGAACTGGTTGGTCGACTCGTCCGGGAGATTGATCCGGAGTGCGGAAGGAGAATTGCAGGAATCATTGTAAAGGGTGAGAGCCGCACTACAGTCCCGGAAAATACTCATGAACCGGTCTATATCATTGAAGGCTATCCGGGGGTTATTGAGAGCGGCAACCTGAGACGAGTCTGGGGTGTGCAGCAAAATATCACCGATTGCCAGCTGGTTGAAAAAGCCCTGCAGGAGAGGACTGAGGAACTTGAACGGTATTTCACAACAAGTATCGACCTGTTTTGTATTGCAGATATGAACGGTTTTTTCCGGCACCTCAATCCCCAATGGGAAAAGACACTTGGCTATTCCCTCTTCGAACTTGAAGGCCACCGGTTCCTTGACTATGTACATCCTGACGATCTTGGCAGAACCCGGTCCGCCCTTGCTGATCTCAGACAGATGAAAGAAGTCCTGGATTTTGTTAACCGGTACCGGTGCAAGGACGGCACATACCGCTGGATAGAATGGAGATCCTATCCCAAAAACGGGATGATATATGCAGCGGCCCGGGACGTTACCGAACGTATCAAAGCTGAAAAAGCAATACACGAGGCCAACAGGAAACTCAACCTTCTCAACAGTATCACGCGTCATGATGTCGCAAACCAGTTGACCGTCCTCCTTGGATATACGCAGCTTGCTCTTACGAAAAAATCCGATCCAGCCCTGGATGATCTTATCAAAAAAATTGATGAAACCGGCAAAACGCTCGCAAACCAGATAGAATTTACCAAGACTTACCAGGAACTTGGGGTAAATGCGCCGGCATGGTTTGGAATCGAGAGTGTAATCTTACACAATGAAGCACTGCCGGTACAGTTTTCCAATACCTGCAAAAAGGTTGAGATCTACGCTGATCCAATGCTCAGGAAGGTGTTTTCCAATATTTCAGACAATGCAATCCGGCACGGGGAACGGGTTACTCAGATAAATGTCCGCTGCAGGCACAATCATGACGGTCTTGTCATATTCATTGAAGACAATGGCATCGGCATCCCGGAAAAAGACAAGGAAAAGATCTTTGAAAAAGGATTTGGGAAAAATACAGGACTGGGTCTTTTCCTCGTCCGTGAGATCCTTGGGATCACCGGTATCACGATTAAGGAGACCGGCACGCCGGGTGTGGGTGCACGGTTTGAATTACGCATTCCCGACGGGGCATACCGGATAGGAAGAGTGGAAAATACCGCAGAATAAGTACCGGTAAAATTTTTTCCGACTGCCATTCCGGATAAATAAACACATATAAACCCCGGCAATACGCACTTTTAGAGTACAATACGGAGAGTACCCATTCGGTTTCCTCTCCTGCGGTGATCCCATGCAGCTGAAATCCTGCAAGAAAACCTACAATAACGAGACCCAGCGTGCCATCCCGCTGGAAGAGACGCTCGCACGGATAGAGCCAAAAGTCCCGGCAGCCGGCATCACCAGGGTTGCTGATATCACCAGCCTCGACCGGATCGGTATTCCGGTCTTCTCCTGTATCCGCCCGACCGCAGAATCGGGTGCGATCACCGTATACAATGGTAAGGGGGCAACGGTAGAAGAGTCCCGTATCTCCGCCATCATGGAGGGAATCGAACGGTATTCCTCGGAACTGCACAACCGCGAGATCCGTCTTGCTCCCTACCAGATGATCCGGGACAGTGGCGAAACCGTCCTTGACCCAAACGACCTGATCCTGCCCCCGATGGCTGATACGGGACGCCTGGTCCCGTGGGTCGAGGGTTACGATATCGCAGGAAATGAACCGATTCTCGTCCCTGCTCATGCAGTTTTCCATCCGCTCCCCCCAAATTACCGACAGCTGTTCCGGACCAATACCAACGGTCTTGCCTCAGGGAACACGATCGAGGAGGCCATCTTCCACGCACTCTCGGAAGTTGTTGAACGGGATGCATGGTCCCTTGTCGAAGCCTGCCGGGATACCGGCCCCTGCGTAACCGATATAGGGGATCCGACCCTTGCGGATATGCAGAAAAAATTTGCTGATGCCCAGGTTGAGGTCATGGTGCGGGACATCACCAGCGATATCGGCATCCCGACAATGGCAGCGGTCGCCGATGATGTACTGCTTAAAGATCCCCTGCTTCTCACTATTGGCATCGGAACGCACACGAGCGCCCGGATCGCGGTAATGCGGGCCCTCACCGAAGTTGCCCAGAGCCGGCTCACCCAGATCCATGGTGCACGCGAAGATACAACCATCGGCGATATGCGAAAGAAAATGGGGTACGACCGGGTCAAGCGGATCAACAAGTACTGGTACAAGGATAACGGGACAATCCCTTATGACCAGATAGCGTCATCAGACAGCGATGATTTCCTCAAGGATATCCAGTTTGTTATCGCCGCTCTCAAAAAACAGGGGCTTGACCGGGTTATTGTATTCGACCTGACCCGGGAAGAGATCGGCATCCCCGTGGTAAGGGTGATCGTACCGGGACTCGAAGTCTTTGCAATGGATCCGGAACGGAAAGGAGAGCGGGTGAACAATGCAAAAGATCATCGTCTTTCTCGGGCCCAGCCTTGATGAGGAAAGTGCAAAGGCAATCCTGCCGGCAGAATACCGGACACCAGCACAACGGGGAGACCTGCTTGCGGCAGTCCGCGATGGTGCAACTATTATCGGCCTGATCGACGGGGTCTTTCACCAGAACAGTGCAGTTGCCCACCGGGAGATCCTCGAAGCGATAAAACACGGGGTCACGATTGTCGGCTCTTCGAGTATGGGGGCACTCCGGGCTGCCGAGATGCATACCCTTGGGATGATCGGGATCGGAAAAATTTTCACGATGTATAAAACCGGTGAGCTCGAATCCGATGACGAAGTTGCCCTTGTTTTTGATCCGGAATCCGGTTTCTCTCTCTCCGAGCCACTGATCAATATCCGGTTCACCCTTGCAAAGGCTGAAGAGACCGGGATACTCGACAGGGAAGCACACGATATCCTTCTTGCTGTTGCAAAATCCATTTTCTACCAGAACCGGACTTATCCCAGGATAGTGGCTGCTGCCGGGGATAAACTGGACGAGCCGGCACGCAAGCAGTTCCTTGCATGGGTCGAAACAGGGAAATGCGACCAGAAGCGGGAAGATGCCATTGCCGCACTGGAATATATCCGGGATTTTACAGAAAGCGGGCAGCAGAATAGTGTGAAAAAATAACCGGAAGCATCGGGAAAGACCCCATTCCTGCGAATCTCCCGATAACCTGCTGGTTTCCTAAACGTGTTAAAAATCATTATTTAATACCGGTTATGAACAATCATACCGGTAATTTCGAATGCATCTTCAATATCCTGGAAATTCGGGATATTGTTGTCCTTGAGAATCCTGAACGCCTTTTTCATGCTCTCTCCCCCGATCATGCATGCAACGATCATTTTTCTTGTCTGTTTTGAAAACCGGACTACTTCCTGTGCAAGCAGTTCGGGATCTGCAAGGGCAGAGGGTACGATTATGATAAAGATGATATCCCAATCCCGCTGGTGCCTGATGAGGATATCGAATATTCTGGCAAAACGATCCGCGTTCGCATCGCCAAGGATATCCATTGGATTGTCATGATTCCAGCTTGGAGGAAGGACAGCGGAGAGATCATTGAGGATATCCGGGGATAACTCTATAAACTCAATGCCGTACAGTTCGGCATAATCCGAAGCAAGAACGCCATATCCACCGGCGCTGGTAATAGTAATCGCACGTTTTCCTTTCGGGTATCCTTCCGATGCAAGCAGTTCGCCGACACGGAATGCCTGTTCAGTGGATCGGACCGTAATAATACCCGCCTGCCGGAATGCTGCAAGATAGACATCATGGCTTCCTGCAAGGGAACCGGTATGGGAAGCGGCGGCTTTTTTCCCCTTTTTCGAGGATCCCGATTTGATAGCAATTACCGGTTTTTTCGGGGTAACTTTTGATACCACTTCGATAAACCGGAGCCCGTCACGGACTTCTTCAATATACAGGATGATTGCACGGGTATGTTCATCCTCTGCAAAAAAAGCAATATATTCTTCAAATCCCAAATCGAGCTGGTTGCCGACGCTGATAATGCCGGAAAATCCAATCTCTTCAGGAAGGCTCCAGTCAACAAGTGTTGTTATAACAGCACCACTCTGGGAGATGAAGGCCAGCTTGCCGGGTTTTGCAGAGATCGGATCGAACGTCGTATTGATATCATAATACGGGAACATGATGCCAAGACAATTGGGTCCGATGATCCGGATCCCATAACTCCGGGCAATGGCAAGCACTTTTTCTTCGAGGGCACGACCCTCATCGCCTGCCTCACGAAACCCTGAGGATATGATGACAAGGAGTGGAATTTTACATTTCCCCGCTTCTTCAACAATGGCCGGTACTCCCCGGGCAGGAATGGTAATAACCGCAATGTCGACCTGTTGTTTTATTGCCGTAAGGTTTGGAACTGCCGGTTTCCCGAGAATCTCTGTCGCATTCGGATTGACTGGAATAAGAGATCCGGGGAACGTGATGAGGTTTGTACAGACCGCATATCCAACCTTGTTCGGATCGGCCGAAGCGCCCACTACCGCAATCGTCTTTGCATCAAAAAGCGTGGACGGGATTTCCACATGGACTCTGGAAACTGGTTTCTTTTGTTCCGGGTCGAGGATGAACCGTGCATCGACGGCACATCCGCCTTTTTCGTACAGGATGAACGGATTGATGTCGAACTCCACAAGCGTAGGATTCCGGTAAAAGAACGAGTTGATTTTGACCAGGATATCAATAAGGGTCTTCTCATCAAGAGGCGGTTCGTCCCGGTAGCCGTGGATGAGTTTATAGCCCCACAATTCCTGGATCATCTCCCGTATCGTATGTTCTGTTAAGGGGAGAACACGGAATGAGACATCTTTTACCAGGTCGACAAACTTTCCCCCGATACCAAACAACAGTACTTCTCCAAACGAGGGATCGGTTTTCCCGCCGATAATAAGTTCGAGACCGGGACGCAGCTGCTGTTCAACGATTATCCCGTTTATCCGGGCGGCCGGGTTGTAAGCCTGTACATTCGAGATGATTTTTTCGTAAGATTCCTGTACATCTGTGGCATTTTTTACCGAAGTGATAACCCCCCCGGCATCACTTTTGTGACTGATGTCATCAGAAACGATCTTGAGTACAACAGGATACCCGATCTCTTCTGCTGCATTGATCGCTTCACGAACGGAATGGGTAATGCGGTGCCCCGGCGTGGGAATCCCGATTTTTTTTAGAAGTTCGTACCCTTCAGATTCATTTATGCGGCCAGGTGTCATTATTCCATCCAAATTATATTTTTAGAAGATTGAAATGCACTCTATCATAATTAAGATTTGGGACTTTAAGAACCCAGTTGATGAATGCATTTGCCATGCCGGAATAAATCCGTGATATTGCAGATTGCAGCAGGGAAAATGGATAGCAGGGTTTTGGTCAGAACCAGAAAAATTCACTCATCTTTTTACCGGGACATATTCAAACCAGAGAGCCTGTTCCCGAAACACTTCATCACGAAATAATCAATAATAGTGAAAAGTGACGGGTATAGCAATTACAGTACCGGATAAATATGCTTATCTTATGGATCACCCAACGTTTCATACCGAATAACCGGAAGTTCTGTGCATTCCCGCGTCGGCAGCTCCCTGTATCCAACGTCCTCTTCAGGTGATATCCATCGATAAAAAAAAGGCCGGGCTCGTTGCCCTCATTGTAATTCTCATTGCAGCCGGCGCCTGGGCGGGGTATACAGTCATCCATGCAAATACACCGGTCCGGATCGGTGTTCTCCTTCCATTAACCGGGGATGTAGAGTTGAAAGAGCCTCTCGAATGGGCAAAAGATACTATCAACAGCCAGGGAGGGATAGGTGGACGGCAGGTTGAGCTCGTGTACAAGGACACAGGATCCGGAGATACAACTCAGCTCGCACAGGAGCTCCTCAATGATAATTCCATCCGGATCGTTATCGGACCAGAGACGAGTGACGAAGTCTACACGCTTGCTCCCGAGTTCATCGCGAAAAAGAAGGTTCTCATCAGCCCGCTTGCTACTTCCGGGGATATCATCCGGGCATTCGGAAAGAACGGATATATCTGGCGGACCACACAGGGTGATGCAGCCCAGGTGAAGGTCATCCTTACGATCCTGAAAGAAAAAGGAGCCAATAAAGTGGCACTTCTCGCAGAGAACAGCACCTACGGCCAGACATTCTATGACTGGACCGGGTTCTTTGCAACTGAGTACGGTATCGAGGTTCCCTTCATCCGGCAGTTCGACGCCGGATCGGATTCGCTCAGTGCGGATGTTGCTGATGCCCTGAAAACAAAACCGGAATATATCATTGCAGCCGGCGGTCCGGAGGATGCAGCGGTGATTAAACGGGCAATTGACCAGTCCGGAAGCAGGACAAAACTGTTTCTTACCGATGCTGCAGCCACACCAGTCCTGATCAGTTCGCTGGGTACGGATGCAGAAGGCCTCGAAGGAACAAATCCCACGGCCGACCCGGCAAGCGGGTTTACTGAAGCATACCAGAGCAAGTTCGGCCACCGGCCGGCAGATTTCGCAGCTACGACCTATGATGCCCTCATGATAGCTGCGTTTACCGAAGCCCGACAGGACAGGGCTCCGTTTGAATCGCTTCCGGAATCGGTCTATCAGGTTGTGCAGGGTGAGGCTACGGTAACCGGATGGGATGCAGAGGGGATACGGACCGCATTGCATGATATCCGGAACGGTGCCATGCCCTGGATTACCGGTGCAAGCGGCGGGCTGGAGTATGATACGGTGTTGGGCGTGGATCCAATCGCCTCCTATTATTCCGACTGGGTCGTAGACAACGGCACATTCCGTACGATTAAAACCCTTAATTCAGAAAATCTTACAGTTGCATCTAAAACTGATGGCGGATCGGTAGGTCTTTCCCGGGCCTCGGCCGGACTCATGACCTCTTCATCTATGACGGGAGATTATGTAGCCTCCACGGAGAGAGAGAATTTTGAAGCAGTGATTGTCGGTCCGTCACGGGGTTGGAAAAATTACCGGCACCAGGCCGATGCCCTGACCATGTATACACTGCTCCGCCAGAATGGGATTGACGACGACCATATCATTCTCATGATCTATGATGATATCCCCACTGTTCCGGAAAATCCTCTTCGGGGAGATATCCACAATATTCCCAAAGGGCAGAATATCCGGTCCGGGGCCCAAGTGGATTACGCCGGTACAAACGTAACGGCCATGACGTTGAAAAATGTCCTGACCGGCATAAGAACAGCAACCACCCCGGTCGTTCTTGACAGCAATGAAGGCACGGATATTTTTGTATATATTGCAAGTCACGGGTCACCAGGAGAGATCATATTCGGGTACGGTCAGGAAAAATTTACCACAGAGGATTTTACCAATCTTACAGATTCGATGGACAAAAACCGCCAGTACCGGCAAATGGTCTTTTTCGTCGATACCTGTTTTGGGGAAAGTATTGCCACCAATGCAACAGCACCGGGTATCTATTACCTGACCGGAGCTGCCAAAAACGAACCCTCGCTCGGTGCAGTCTATGACATGGATATAAAACAGTGGCTTTCTGATGAATTCACCCAAAGCGTTATTAGTACCCTCAAGGCAGACCCTGACATCACATTCCGTGAACTCTATCCCGCATCATATAAGAAAGTGACCGGCTCGCATGTCCGTATGATCGATACGGGAAATTTCAGCCTTGACATACCGGTCATGAAATTTCTCAAGGAATGAGTGGCACGATTGTGCTGGTGAAGGCATAAATCTTTTTTTTAGGAAAAATTGAGATTTCAACCGTTTTCGCATCGTACCGTAAACGTGTGAACGCTAATTATCAGAATTCTGATAAAGAACCGGATACAATTCCAGAAAAATAAAAAATGTTTTTAGGCCGTTTTCAGCACGGACAATGATCAGTACAGGTATCGTAATTGTTCATGCATGTTGTTGGTTTACCGGTGCAGGCATTGTAATCTGACAAGCATGCATCCTTGCAATCTGAACATGCACACTCCATAATACATGTATTCATGCATGTTTGCGATTCTGCGATACAGTTCCCAGAGCCGCTCTGTTTGCAGGAATGTTCGGCATCTTTGCAATCGTCCTGACATATACCCAGGCAATAGCTGTTTCCCGGTTCCTGCACGTTGTTCTGCTGAGGGAATTCCACCGTAAAATAATGCACACCGGCAACAAAACTGCCAGCGATCGATAAACAAACAATAAACAGTATGAGCCGGAAGAGCGGCGATTTTTGGGAGTGTAGATCTGACATTATGAACCATCCTCACGAAAATATCATTAATTCATAGTTCGTGTAAATGAGATATAAAAGCCGCGAAGTTTAAATAACGCAGGGAAAATTTTAAGGTTACCCCGGCTCGGGACTTATTTTGTAAACGGATTTAAAAAAAAATTTACTCCACCTTTGCCCAGACATACGCAAATCTCTGGAGGGCAGTAAAGTGGCCGAAGATGCCAAAGAGAACCAGCATCCAGCCAAGCCAGGTGAGTCCGTAGAAACTGGCCGGGATAATAATATTGATGAGCCCCACGACAATGATCATGACGAGGCGGTCTGCACGCCCGAGAAGCCCGCCATAATACCTGCCAACTCCCACTGCCTGTGCCTGCGTGCCAAGGTAGGAAGCCATCAGGACACCGGTTAATGCAAACACTCCGATCGGCCACGGCACAAGTCCGCCGGCAAAGATACCGGTGATGATGAAGATATCCGCGTATCGGTCCACGGCATGATCAAGGAAATCCCCGCGAAGACTCTGGGTTTTCATTTCCCGGGCGACCGCCCCGTCCATTGCATCGCAGAACGCATTGGCTGCAACGGCAATAATTCCCCAGAGTTCCATGCGCAAAAAGAAGAAGATCCCGGCCGCTGCCGAGGCAACCAGTGCTGCGATTGTGAAGAAGTTCGGGGTCAGGCGGCACCGGATTGCAATGGCAACCAGCGGGTCGAAATAGACTTTTACATGGGATCGGTACTGGTCGAGCGTCATAATGCTGCCTCAATGAATCCTGAATAATCGAGAGTGCCAAAACCAGCCGGTAATTCGCCGCGAACAAACTGTTCGATCCGGTCGGCACACCAGGCTGCATTGCGTCCGGTCGTATCCAGCTCGAAAATATGGGAAGGATCGTGGTTTTCCACGGTCTCGATCAGGATGACATCCAGTGCTTCAGCTTCGATGTTCTCCCGTATCTTCGTATCCCGGTACTTCCGCTGGTGCAGGCGTTGTTTTAGTTCATCGGGCCGGCAGCGCAGAACGATGATACGGTCGCATGGCAGAAGGTGGGCAAAATGTCCTTCTACAAACCCGTCAACCGGAACAAACTCTTCGGCCCAGCGATCAACGTCTACGATCTGTGCATCCCGGTCTTCGTCTTCTCCAGTCACATAAGGTCCGATGGTACCTGTGAGGTGGACAACCGTATGCCCACGCTTTGAGAGCTCCTCCGCTATCATCGATTTCCCGGTACCCGGTGTCCCGGTGATGCCGCACATCATATCGCGTTGATCTCCCTGAGGAACAGTTCGTTCTCCCAATCTTCGCCCACGCTTACCCGGATATAGTGATCATCAAGACCGGAAAATGACCGGCAGGAGCGGACCACAACACCCTTTCGTGCCAGCTCCTCTACGGCTTCATCGCTCGTGTGCGGTGCAACATCGATCATGATAAAGTTCGCATCCGACGGAAGCACCGGGTATTTTATCTCAGCTGTAAAACGATCACGCCACCGTTTCACCTGGGCGATATACCGTTCGGCATGTCCGGTATCGGGAAGTGCTGCTGCTGCTGCTGCCGCCGATACCGCGTTGACCGTGAAGGGCGTTCCTGCACGCTGGTACCAGGGAGGCAGCCAGCGGGGAGTGAATGCATACCCGATCCGAAGCCCGGCGAGGGAGTGGACTTTTGAAAACGTCCGGCCGAGAACAAGGTTCTCGTGCTTCCTCATCAGCGGGAGGTAATCAATACCCGAGAATTCGACATACGCGTTATCGAGGAAGAGGAGCCCTTCGATCCCTTCAAGGATCTCGGCAACGTCATCGAGAGACGTTGCATTGCCGGTCGGGTTGTTCGGAGAACAGACAATGGTTATCTTCGCCTCTTTTGCCGCTTTGATCAGTTTTCCGGTATCCACCGAGAAATCCGGTTCCCGGGGTATGGTGACGACATTCGCACCCTGCCCCATTGCCGCAAGAGCATAGAAGGAGAAGGTTGGAGTGGAGATTGCCACCGTCTCACCAGGGTCAACGAGGGTACGGATGATCGTCTCGATCACTCCGTCCATCCCGACACCGGTTACGAAGTGATAGTCCCCGTAATGCGCCCTCAGGGCGTTCATGAGGACATTCACCCGTTCATCGGGGTAGCGGTTTGCAGTCCGGACAGC
>Ga0074197_1000092_pt1 | contig 148847 bp, 152 predicted proteins | sample EPASupsiteSAE305_FD_64526 | JGI IMG/M metagenome (GOLD analysis project Ga0074197, IMG submission 64526) | Bioremediated contaminated groundwater microbial communities from EPA Superfund site, New Mexico - SAE3-05 reassembly with SPADES | ecosystem: Environmental > Aquatic > Deep subsurface >... | reverse complement strand
GACATCTCTCCTACAGAACATCGCTAGCTTTAGGATTTTGCCTTATCATGTGGTGCCGCCCCGCCGGTAATGATCCTGGATGAAGCAACCAGCTCTATCGACACCCGTACCGAGCGTCTGATCGAGAAAGGCATGAACGCCCTCATGGAAGACCGTACCGTATTCGTCATAGCTCACCGGCTTTCTACCGTTCGCAACGCCAATGCTATTTTGGTTTTGGAAAACGGCCAGATCATCGAGCGGGGCGACCATGCGGATTTATTAGAGCAAAAAGGCCGTTATTGGCAGCTCTATACCGGCCAGCATCAATTGGATTAAGATTATATATAAAAAAAGAACGCCTTAAAAGGCGTTCTTTTTATCAATTATTTCACAGAACTTTCTTAACTAAATCAGTCAGGTCATCGGTATCAGCAAGTCCGGCATTCTTTTCCATTGCTTGTCCGTCTTTAAATATGATAACTGTAGGTACGCTCATTACCTTATATTCTCTGGCAACTTCTTCTACCTTATCTATATCCACTTTCGCTATTTTTAGCTGGCCTTCAAAAAGATCTGCCACTTCGTCAACGATAGGAGCAAACATCTTGCAAGGTCCGCACCACTCGGAATAAAAATCAACCAGAGTTACCCCGCTGGCGATTGTTTGTTTGAAAGCATCCTGATCTGCGATTTCTATATGTTGTACCATTTTACTTTCCCTCCCGAATTACATTATATTTTATAGCTAAGTCCAATTATTTACTTTAAATTTAACTATTATCAACTTTATTTTATACTTCCCAACAAGTTTTTCCCCATTTTTAGACAAAAACTCCTATAAAATTAGGTAAATATAGGAAAACTTTTGTTCTCATTATAATTCCTCTCAGGGGACACTGTCAATGAGATACAAAATAGCATTTTTGTCTAAAAAATTCATTAAACTCTAAAATATTTTAATGAATATATGCAAAACCTATGGTATAATGTGTCCAACACCTAAGGTCGAAAGAAGGGTGAAATAATTGCAGTCAATCACAGATAAGATACTGGCACTAAAAAAAGAAAGAAATGCCGTAATTTTAGCGCACAATTATCAAAACGGAGAGATACAAGACCTGGCTGATTTTGTAGGCGATTCATTCGCTTTGAGCCGTAGGGCTAAAGACGTTGCTGCTCCCGTAATCGTTTTTTGCGGAGTACATTTCATGGCCGAAAGCGCTAAGCTTTTAAGCCCGCAAAAAACCGTGCTCTTGCCTGTCCTGGAAGCCGGATGCCCCATGGCCGACATGGTAACTGCCGAAGATATAAAAGCTCTGCGCATAAAACATCCCGACGCTGCTTTTGTTTGCTATGTCAATTCTTCCGCAGATGTAAAAGCCGAGTGCGATATTTGCTGCACCTCTGCCAATGCTGTACGGGTAGTCAAATCACTGCCGCAAAAAAAGATCGTCTTTGTCCCTGATGAAAATTTGGGCCGCTATGTGGCAAAACAATTACCAGGAAAAGAGGTCCTTCTTTTTCCCGGCTTTTGCCCCACGCATCACCATATACTACTCCAGGAGATCCTAGAAACGAAAAAAGCTAATCCTGGAGTTCCTCTTTTTGCTCACCCAGAGTGTAAAGATGAAGTTTTGGCCCATGCCGATTTTATCGGCAGCACTTCCGCAATTATTCAATACGCCAAGGAGACCGACTATCCCGCCTATCTGATAGCTACAGAGGAAGGAATTCTCCATCAGCTGAAAAAGGACAATCCGCAAAAGAAATTCTATCCGGCAATCAGTGGTATTCTCTGCCCAAATATGAAAAAAACCACTCTCCAGGATGTGTATTTATCCTTAGAAAAAATGCAATTTGAGATCAGATTAGATGAAAAAACCATAGAAAAGGCAAAACGCACCCTGGAAAGGATGCTTGAGGTAGGGTAATAAATAATGAAAAGATATATTTTTCCCAACACAGGCAAAACGATTTCAGTTAAGGATATAGACGTAGTAATCATCGGTAGCGGCATCGCCGGATTATATGCCGCACTTCATCTGGACAAGCACTTATCCTGCGTTATACTTACCAAAGACAGCTTGGAGATAAGCTCTTCTTCCCTCGCTCAAGGGGGAATAGCCGCTGTTACCGAGCGTGAGGACCGCTTTGAATATCATTATCAGGACACCTTGCGCGCCGGAGCAGGTCTTTGCGACCCGAAAGCAGTAGAAACTATCGTCAAAGAAGGTCCCGAAGATATCCACTCCTTGATAGATTATGGCATTAATTTTGATTTAGACAGCTCGGGAAATTTGATAACTACCTTAGAAGGCGGTCATGGCCGCCGGCGTATCCTCCATTGCGGCGGCGACGCCACAGGCAGGGAGATTGTCCGCACGCTCAAAGACAAGGTATTGCCTCAGGAAAATATTCAAATGATCGAAAACTTTTTTGTCATGGATATACTTACCGATGATGGAAAAGTATCCGGCATCATTGGTCAAAAAGACGGCGAGTGGACATATTTACGTAGCGGTTGTATAATCATCGCTTCCGGAGGTATCGGCCAAGTCTATCGCTATACCACAAATCCTATCGTGGCTACCGGAGACGGCATGGCTATGGCCAAACGTGCAGGGGCTACCTTAGATAATATGGAATTCGTCCAATTCCATCCTACCGGCTTTTATACCCCACAAAACCGTAACAAGCAATGCTTCCTGATCTCGGAAGCAGTACGGGGAGAAGGCGGACTTCTTTATAATGAAAAAGGCGAACGCTTTATGCTGGGACGCCATGAATTAAATGAATTAGCGCCCAGGGATATCGTCGCCAGGGAAATATACCGTCAGATCAAAAGTCAAAAGTTACCTTATGTCAATCTTTGCATCCAGGAAAGAGGTAAAGAATTCCTCGAAAAGCGCTTCCCGACTATTTATGGCACTTGCCTGAAAAATGGTATCGACATCTCCAAAGATTGTATACCTGTTGGCCCCGTGCAGCATTATATGATGGGGGGCATCAAAACCGATCTTTGGGGAACAACAGGCGTTGACGGCCTTTATGCCTGCGGAGAAGCTGCCTGCACTGGCGTGCACGGAGCAAACCGTTTAGCCAGCAACTCCACACTGGAATGTCTGGTCTTCGGCAGAAGAAGCGCAGAGCATATCAATGATAATTTCCGCTGGGCAACAGGCGATATGCCTCAAGCTGCTAATTCCCTATTGGAAACCGTAAATATCAAAAAGGAAACCAACGATTTAAAAGGCATGATGATCCAATACTGTGGTATCGTACGCACAGGCAAGGAGCTGCAAAAGGCTGTTTCCTATACAGAAGAATTACTCACACGTTTAGAAAAGACTACTTTGCTTTCCCAATGTAGTATGGAGCTTTACAATATGGCTATGGTAGCTTACTACATAGCACTGGGTGCTAATGACCGTAAAGAATCTGTAGGTGCTCATTACCGCGAGGACTGGCCAGCCAAATAGAAAAAACTGCCAAAGAGGTGGCATAATAATGATCAATAAAGAATTAATGGAAAAAGTAATCAAAAAAGCTCTTGCCGAGGATATCGGCACGGGAGATATTACTACTCAAAGCACTATCCCCTATGATAATATGGTATCAGGTCAGCTCCTGGCCAAAGAAGCCGGGGTACTTTGCGGCATAGAAGTAGCCCAGACAGCTTTTGCGTTGGTAGATAAGGATATTGTTTTTCAGGCAAATTTTCAGGACGGCGACCTGATAAATAAAGGCGACATCATCGCCGAACTCAGTGGCCGGGCAGCTTCGGTGCTAACCGCGGAAAGGACAGCCCTTAATTTTATCCAGCATCTATCAGGAATAGCCACCCGCACTCATGAAGCAGTCGAAAAGATCAAAGACACCAAAGCCAAGATCATTGATACACGCAAGACCACACCCGGACTGCGTGTTTTCGAAAAATATGCCGTCAAGACAGGAGGAGGCAGTAATCACCGCTTTAACCTCGCCGACGGTATACTAATCAAAGACAATCATATCAAAGCAGCAGGAAGTATCACTGCCGCTATCACCGCAGCCAGGGCTAATGCTCCCCATACTTTAAAGATTGAGGTAGAGGTGGAAAGCCTGGAGCAGATCAAAGAAGCGCTCGCTGCCAAAACCGACATCATCATGCTAGACAATATGGATATACCTACCATGCATGAAGCTGTAGCTTTGATTAATGGGCAAGCACAGGTAGAAGCTTCCGGAAATATGGATAAAAAAGACTTATCCGCAGTAGCTTCCACCGGAGTTGATTTTATCTCCATCGGCGCCTTGACCCATTCCATAAAAGCTTTAGATATCAGTTTAGACTTAGAATAAGTGAGAAATATTTTTATATTTAAACATTTTTAGCATGGGCATATCCCATGCTTTAATTTTGCGCATAGAACAGTTGGCGAAAGGATTGCCCCCTAACACTGGAAGTGATATACTAAAAAAGTTAGGAGCCTAGAAGGGCTACCCCCATAAATTAGGAGCTTAAGTAAAAAAGAATTGGATGGTTATAAGTATGGTTTCTGAACAAACAAAAAAGCAACGTATTGTCGTCAAAGTGGGCACCTCTACACTTACCCACGATAACGGCACTCTTAATTTTCGCAATCTGGAGTCTTTGGCTAGAGTATTATCAGACCTTAAAAATAAAGGCTGCGAAATAGTGCTGGTAACTTCCGGCGCCATCGGCATCGGTATCGCTAAATTAGGCATGGATCAAAAGCCTTCCGACCTGCGTTACAAACAGGCAGTAGCAGCGGTAGGCCAATGCGAGTTGATGCATTTATATGATAAATTTTTTGCTGAGTATGGGCATATGGTGGGACAAATTTTATTAACCAGGGAAGACGTAGATCAAAAAGCCCGCAGGAAAAATCTCATCAATACTTTCCAGTCCTTGCTGGAATTAGGGGTAATCCCCATCGTCAATGAAAATGACTCCGTTAGTTTTGAGCAAATAGAGTCAGGTAAAAACAAAGTATTTGGCGATAATGATACCCTTTCGGCAATGGTAGCGGCTCTTTGCCAAGCTGATTTACTAGTATTCTTCTCAGATATAGATGGTCTTTATGATTGCGACCCCAGGGAAAATCCACAAGCGGTCCTCATCCCGGTAGTCGCTGAGATCAATGACGATTTGCGCAGATCTGGTGGCGGCGCAGGAACCAAAAGAGGCACCGGCGGCATGGTCACCAAGATCGCTGCCGCAGAGATCGCCATGAAAAACGGTATCAATATGGTCATCACCAATGGCAGCCATCCAGAAGCCCTTTACGATATCTTAGAAGGAAAACCGGTAGGCACCCTTTTTCGTGCCCCTAAAAATATACAAGCAGGAGGTCTGTCCTTATGAGTGATCTTACTAAGCTAGGAGCGGCGGCAAAAGCTGCTTCACGACAAATGGCTATCTGCAACACAAAAATCAAAAATAAGGCCCTGGAAACCATAGCGTCCGCGCTTGTAAACCAATCGCAGGCAATTTTGCAAGCCAATGCACATGATATCAATAGAGCTGTTGAGTCAGGCATGACCACAGCCATGCTAGATAGACTTACCTTAAATCAAGCCCGCATCGATGGTATGGCAAAAGGCTTATTGGAAGTAGCTGCCCTGCCTGACCCGATCGGTGAAACCATCGATACAGTTCTACGGCCCAATGGGCTTTCTATCTCCCGCCGCCGCACGCCGCTGGGAGTTATCGGCATAATTTTTGAAGCCCGTCCCAATGTAACGGTGGATGCCGCTGCTCTTTGCCTCAAATCCGGTAATGCCGTCATCTTGCGTGGGGGCAAAGAAGCTATCTCCTCAAATACCGCCTTGGTAAAGATCATGCGCGGTGCCTTAAAAGAAGCCGGTCTACCGGAGGATGCGGTTTGCCTGGTTGAAGATACCTCCCGCCAAAGTTCCATCGATATGATGGGATTATCCGGTTATATAGATCTTTTAATCCCCAGAGGCGGCGCAGGCCTGATCCGCACAGTCGTAGAAAATGCCAAAGTCCCAGTAGTGGAAACAGGCGTAGGCAATTGCCATATATATATTGATGACGAAGCCAATCTAGAAATGGGCGCGCAGATTATCTTTAATGCCAAATGTTCCCGCCCCTCTGTCTGTAATGCAGCAGAAACGCTCTTGGTTGCCAGAAGTGTTGCCAAAGAATTTTTGCCATTGGCTAAAAAATTATTGGATACCAAGCAAGTTGAATTACGCGGTTGCTCCGAAACTGCGGCTATCTTAGGGAAAAGCGTAGTGCCTGTTACGGAAGAAGATTATTATAAAGAATTCCTCGATTATATCCTAGCCGTCAAAGTCATCTCCGGTGTGGATGAGGCCATGGACCATATCGCCAAATATGCTTCCGGCCATTCCGAAGCTATTATCACCAATAATTATTTCACGGCCCGCAAATTTCAAGACCAAGTGGATGCTGCAGCTGTCTATGTCAATGCTTCCACCCGCTTTACCGACGGGGGTGAATTCGGACTGGGAGCAGAAATAGGTATCTCCACCCAAAAGATCCACGCTAGGGGTCCCTTGGGCCTACGCGAGCTGACTAGTTTAAAATTTATCATCAATGGTGAAGGCCAGATACGTTAAACTATTATCTAATTAAATACGCTAAAAAGACGGGGAATAAAATCCCTGTCTTTTTGTCTATAAGCTTATAGCTTATTTTCTGGCATCTTATAACTCCAAAGCAAAAGCATTATTAAGAATGAGTTTTCTTATCCATATATTTACGCTTGGTTGCTTCCCCACCACGTAAATGCCGCTCCGCCTTATTATTATCAAGGATATCCCTTACCCGTGCAGCGACCATCTCATTGATCATAGGCAGCCGCTCTGTAACATCCTTATGTACGGTAGATTTAGATACGCCAAATACACTGGCTGTCTGCCGCACTGTAGCTGAAGATTCAATAATATAATTGCTGATTTCCAGCACCCTTTTTTGTATGTATTCCTGCATCCGACATGCCTCCCCTAACAGGCTTTTGTTAGAAGTATATGGGCAGGCATCAGGAAAAAGAACCATAATTTAGTTAAAATAATTCTGGCATAAAAGTTCACCTTAAATATAGCTTTATTAAGGGTTGAAGAAGAAATGGGGAGAGTTTTTAATTTTTAACTAAATGTTTATAGGTTATGGACAACCTCCTTAAAATACATCAAAATCAGTTTGAGAATAATACAACGTTAGTGCGAATCCCTATCTTCCTTATCAATAGAAAATGGACATCCCGCAATCAAATGTGTGGGGGTGTCCATTTTTATATTTGTTTCAGATATTGAGGTTGACCTACTAAAGAGAAGTTCATCTTCACATTTTGAGATAGAAATACATACGATGCATTAGAAAAAAATAAATCCAAGATTTAGATTGGAGGAAAAAATGAAAAACCGATATAGCATTCAAGAGGCAAACCGATCCCCTAATAATAAAATGGGAGCAATACCAGAAATGGAAGAAAATATAACCTGTAATATTGTTTACCCAGAGGTCTATTATAAAGTTCAGCCTTTTATTGTTTCTGTATGTGATCAGATGAATTTATGTGATCACATGATAAGTCCAAAAATGTTTGATCAAGCCGGCGAAAAAATTTACAATAATGTTTGCATGATTTATCCCCGTTTAGCGGAATATGCAAATCAGTATGAAATGAATGAATCTGCAGAGGCAATGTCACCAGTAGATCCGCCTATTTTCCCTAGACGGCGTTTTTTCCCAGACGGTAGACACTTTAGGCGCAGGGGCCTATTTCGGGATTTAATAGATATCCTATTGCTCCAGGAATTATTACGCCGCACTAGACGCATTTTTTAACTACTTTACAAGCTTTTGTTAGATGCAATTGGGCATAGCGTTAGGGAAAAAAATATAATTTTAAAATCTGATTTAAAAACAGGCTTAAATACAGATGCCATACCCATCTGTATTTAAGCCTGTTTAATTTTTAGGGTCTATGGGAGGAGTTTTATCTAAGTAGAGAAAACAATACTTGTGGAATCTTATCAAGTGGAGCTTGTTTTTCCACAGCGCCGATTTCAAAAGCGACTTTAGGCATGCCATAAACTACTGCTGATTGCTCATCTTGTCCGATAGTCTTTGCTCCCGCATGCCGCATGGCAAGGAGACCTTTGGCTCCATCGTTCCCCATGCCTGTGAGAATAATTCCGATAGCATTATTTTTTGCTTCTTTAGCAACCGAATCAAAAAGCACATCCACTGATGGACAATGCCCGTTGACTTTATCACCGGGGGAAACATAGACTCTGTATTTATCTCCTATTTTTCTGATAGTCATATGTTGGTCTCCGGGAGCGATCAAGACCCTGCCTTGTTCCACCATATCGCCGGTACAAGCCTCTTTGACATTTAATTGCGTGGTTGCATTCATCCTTTCAGCATACATTTTCGAAAAAATCGGCGGTATATGCTGTACGATCACAATGCCCGGTATTTGCGGTGGAAGACACTTCAAAACACTAAACAATGCTTCCGTACCACCCGTTGAAGCCCCCATAGCAATGATTTTTCTTGTGTCAAATTTATCGCTGCCGATGATGTTCTTCTCTGGCAAGGATTTATGGATGTTGACTTTAGCATTAGACGCAGTTTTGATCTTTTCGATAAGTTCGCTTAAAAATTTTTCCATATTGGCTCGGCTTTTGGCTTCCGGTTTGGCCACAAAATCGACTGCCCCGGCATTTAAAGCATCAAAGACAATATTGCTTACACTGCTGACCACAATCACCGGCAAAGGATACTGTGGTAATAACCTGCGAATGAATTCAATACCATTCATTCTCGGCATTTCCACGTCGCAAGTCATCACATCGGGATTATATTCCAAAATCTTATCCCTGGCGTCAAAAGGATCGGTAGCTACTGCCACAACTTCCAATTGTGGATCAGAAGAAATGGTCCTTGATAAGACTTCACGGAAGACCAGGGAATCGTCTACGATCAAAACTCTTATTTTCTTATTTATAACCATATCTCTACCTCTTGTTTAGGCGATTTATTCTTTTCTATAGATGGCTGGCTTTAAATATTTAAACTTACTTGCATCTTTTGCAACCGTTTCCGAATGGCCAATAAAGAGATACCCTCCGTCAACCAGCAAATCATACATCCTGTTGATCAATTTATTCTTAGTATCATTATCAAAATAAATCATGACGTTTCTACAGAATATGACATGAAATTTTTTCTTAAATGGGTAAAAGTTATCAACAAGATTAAATTTGCGATAGATAACTTCATTTTTTATTTTATCGTCAATCATATAACTCTGATCGTCTATTTTCTTTAAATAATTCATCTTCCAGGTAGCTGGTAGCGGAGCAACACACTCGCCGTCATAAACTCCCTTTTTGGCAATATCCAAAACTCTGCTTGATAGATCGGTGGCCAAAATCTTGGCATCCCAATTTTTTTTGTCTTTACCCAAAAAATCATCTACTACCATAGCTAAAGTATAAGGTTCTTCCCCCGTGGAAGATGCCGCGCACCAAATACGGAGATCTTTGTCTTTTACGGTATTTACTAAGTACGGCAAGACAATATCCCGAAAATAATAGAAATGGTCTGATTCTCTCATAAAGAAGGTATGATTTACCGTAATCCTATTGACCAATGTGTTTACCGCATCGCCGCTTTTATCATTAGTTATATAGTTATAATAATCCGTAAAGTTTGTAAAACCACCTTGTTCCAGCACGCGTTGCAGCCGCCCTACCAAGAAGGCTTCTTTTTCCTTCTTTAAATAGATGCCATACCTGGACTTTATGTAGTCCGCTAATTCTTGAAATTCTTTTTGCGTAATCGTTACCATAATTTTATCTTTCTTTCATTAGCGGGAGGGACTTAATATCCCTCCCGCTTTTTTAGTTACAGTGATTATGCAATATGTTGCTATAGCTTAATACTTGCCAAACTCGGTATCGGTCAAATCAATATTCCTGGCTCTTTTAGCTTCTTTCTTTTCTGCTGTGAATGAATCTGTTTTTTTACTTTTTTTGCTCTCTACTACAGCAGCAACTTCTTCTCTTGGTTTATAGGAGTTCTCGTTCTTGGCTCTAAGCTTAACTTTTGATACCTCTTGTTTGAGGACTTCAGCCTGACTGGACAGTTCTTCGCTGGCTGCTGCACTTTCTTCAGCAGTAGAAGAGTTGGTCTGAACAACGGCGGATACCTGCATAATAGCTTGGTTGATCTGATTGATCGCGCTGGCCTGTTCATTGGAGGCGACCGCGATATCACTGATCAGGGTAGATATCTTGGCAATATCATTAACGATAACATTAAGTTCTTCTGCAGTCTTATTAGCAATTGTAGTGCCGCCTTCGACTTTATCAATAGAACCTTCGATCATAGCTGTGGTTTCTTTAGCGGCATTAGCGGAGCGGGCGGCTAAGTTACGTACTTCTTCAGCTACAACCGCAAAGCCTTTGCCATGTTGTCCAGCTCTGGCTGCTTCAACTGCAGCGTTCAAGGCTAAGATATTGGTCTGGAAAGCGATATCGTCGATAACTTTAATGATTTTGGAGATATTGCCGGACGATTCATTGATATCATTCATCGCTTTGAGCATTTCTTTCATTTGAGCATTACCGCGTTCAGCATTAGTTTTGGAGGCTACGGAAAGTTTATTAGCTTCATTGGCATTATCAGTATTTAACTTAGTCTGGGCAGAAATTTCTTCCATAGAAGCGGTCAATTCTTCAATAGAGCTGGCCTGTTCGGTAGCGCCCTGGGAAAGAAGCATACTGGATTCGGATACTTGCTTGGAGCCTGCGGCCACCTGTTCCGATGATGCGTCGATATTATACATCATACCATTTAACGAATTGAGCAACTTTCTAAACGAGGCAGCCAATTGCCCGATCTCATCTTTGGTGTAGATATCGACATCCACATTTAAATTGGCATTAGCAACTTCTTCAGCAACTGCAGCAATCTTCTTTAAAGGCGTGCTGACGATACGGGAGATGAAAAGCCCTAGGATAATGGAAACTACAGCACCAACCACAGCAAGGGCGATCATTGTTAATGTAGCTGTGTTCGCCGTTGATGAGTTCGCATCAGCTTTTTCTTTAGCATCTTCTACTTTCATGGCCATCAACTCATTGATAGCATCTCTTTCTACATTACAGGTCTTAAGCATATCACCTCTTAATAAAGCTAAGGCCGCCGCATCATTATTGGTTAAGCATAGGTTATATAGCTTTTCTAAATGAGCTCGATATTCTACTCTTGCGGCTGATAATTCATCATATTTTGCCTTAACTTCATCACTTAAGATAGTTGTTGCAAATTGATCGGCAACCGCGGTGATATCCGCCGATAAAGTTGTGATCTCGCCATAATATTTTTTGACATCAGCTGCATTAGTTGCAAAGATCATATCCCTCGAGTAATTGCGGACCTGTTGAAAGTCGATGGCTATTTGGGCTGCCTGTTGAATAGGAACAGTCATGTTCGTATACATGGCCTGATCATTTTTTTCTATTGTCTTAATGTTTACAATACCAAAAAGACCGATTACAGCGGCTACTATTGCCACGATTATGAAGCCGAATAAAAGCTTCCCTGCCATTTTCATGTTAGCATACCACTTCATAACATTTAACCTCCTTGTTTTGTTGTTTATTCTAGTTGCTTAGTTCGGATATTTCATCATCATTGACTAACTTCTGACAATCAAGCAAAAGTTTTACTTCGCCTGCTGTTTTCCCTATTCCCTTAATATAGTTATGTGCAACTCTCTGGATGCTGGGAGGGGGAACAATATCTTCGTCAGATATAGAAAGTACTTCTGAGACACTATCCACAATAAAACCGATGAATACATCCTTGATGTCAATAACAATTACACAGGTCCTATCGTTGTACTCTTTGAATGGTTTTTTGAAACGAATTCTCGCATCAATAACAGGAATAATCTTCCCTCTAAGATTTATGATCCCCTGAATATATTCTGGGAGTTCCGGCACCTGGGTAATCGGCTGCATGCCGATTATTTCGGTAACATAGCGAATTTCTATACCATAAGATTCTTCTCCTAACGGAAAGGTTAGGAACCTGCCCTTCTGTGTATCTTCCTGGTATTCCGCTAATTCTGCTTCAACTAACTTGCTCAAATAAATCGCTCCTTTCCGCTTTTTCAGTGGTTACAATGATTCCCTTCATCTATATTTTTTTATATAGATCCTTAATTTATAGTTCCAAAACCACTTGACGACTATCACTGTATCAGCAAGTGTTTTGGCAATATTATCATCTTTATAAAAGCTAACTTGCGCCAATTGCGCCGGGAGGAACATTAAGTTCCTCCCGATTTATGAAAATATAAAATAACATTCTTTTGATATTTACCAAACTTATATCTTGTAAAATGTTTTATCTTTACTTAAAGCACTGTTTATTATAAGTAAATCTACTATTGCGCTACTATTAAATCAAATTCCGCTATTTCATCGCATATGTTTTCATTCTTTGGTTTTAACTTAACCTCTGCTACTTCCTGTTTTAAGACCTCAGCCTGGCTGAAAAGTTCTTCGCTGGCTGCCGCACTTTCTTCAGCAGTGGAGGAGTTGGTCTGAACGACTGCCGATACTTGCATAAGAGCCTGGTTGATCTGATTAAGTGCGCTTGACTGTTCATTGGAAGCAACTGCAATATCACTGATCAGCGCAGATATTTTACTAATATCTTGGACAACAATATCCAGTTCTTCTGCAGTTTTATTAGCGATTTTTGTCCCGCCTGAAACTTTTTCGATAGAGCCTTCGATCATGGCTGTAGTTTCTTTAGCAGCACTGGCTGAGCGAGCTGCCAAATTACGAACTTCCTCGGCAACAACCGCAAACCCCTTGCCATGTTGCCCCGCTCTTGCCGCTTCAACAGCAGCGTTCAAAGCTAAAATATTGGTCTGGAAAGCGATATCGTCAATAACTTTAATAATTCTGGAAATATTTGCAGATGACTCATTGATATCGTTCATCGCTTTGAGCATTTCTTGCATTTGAGAATTACCGCGTTCGGCATTGGCTTTTGACCCTACAGAAAGCTTATTGGCCTCATTGGCATTATCAGAATTTAATCTCGTCTGAGCAGATATCTCTTCCATAGAGGCGGTCAATTCTTGAATAGAGCTGGCTTGTTCGGTTGTCCCCTGGGAAAGAAGCATACTGGCTTCAGAAACCTGCTTAGATCCGGAGGCTACCTGTTCCGCAGATGCGTCGAGATTATAAAACGTCTCATTCAAGCGGAATATCACAACTCTTAATGCCATTGCTACTTCACCGATTTCATCTTTGGAATAGACATCAAGATTGATATTGAAGTCTCCCTCGGCTATTTTTCTGGCAGCCAAGGCAATTCTCTTTAAAGGATTATTATATTTAAGAGAGATCAAAAGACCAAATACGATTGATAATACAGCTCCAAAAGCGGCAAATCCAAATATAATAAACATTGTTTTTATATCTGTTATTCCAATAAGTCTTATTACAACGGCTACTATAGCCAATACTATAAAACTAAGTAAAAACTTTCCTGTAAACTTCATGTTACAAATCCTCCTAGCGATTGCTTATTTATCACTCCTGTTCTTGTTGAGGATTTATCAGTGCAAATAGACCTTATTTTAATCAGCTATGGGTAAATTTAGACGCTTTCAACGATAAAACCGAAGTGATATTCTTGGGGATATACAAATCACGCAGGTCCTATCAATGTGTTTTAGTAGGGAAATTAGTAGGGTAATTAGTAGGGAACTAAAGCGTAGCCTCATCTCCATAACAGGAATGATCTTTAAATCAACCAATCATATGTTTTTATATTTGTGCTAATTCAAACACTTCTTTAATAAATAAATCGTATTTTTATCTCTAAACCTTAGAGCTTTTAAAACAATTTTTATTTTTTATTGTCTTGATAAAAACCATCCCGGATCTAAGATCAAACTAATGCTTCCATCACCCAGTAGTGTACAACCAGAAACACCATGGATTTTATGTACGTCTTTAATATAATTAGATAATGCTTTGACCACTACATCCTGCTGACCGATAAGTTCGTCAGCAAAGATACATGCGCGTTTATCATCTATCTCAATCATAATAAAGATGCCTTCCGTCAGATCTGTAATATCAGGGTCCACGTTAAATATCTCATAAAGACGCATAACGGCATAACATTGTCCCCGCACCATAATCATTTCATTGCCATAGAAGTCAGTAACGATATCTTCTTTTTTCGGACGGAAAGATTCTTTGATGCTGATTGTAGGCAATGTATAGGTGGACTTGCCTACCCGGATATTCATACCGTCTATGATCGCCAAGGTAAGCGGGATCTTGATGGTAATGGTCGTACCGGCATCTTCAATGCTTTCCACCGATACTGAGCCGCCTACTTCCTCAATGTTCTTAACAACTATATCCATACCGACACCCCGTCCGGAGTATTCGGTTATATTATCATTTGTGGAAAATCCTGGAAGGAGAATGAGGTTAAATATTTCTTTATCGCTCATTTCCGATACTTCTTTTTTCAAAATGCCGTTCTTTTTTGCTTTTTCGAGGATTTTATTTTTATCTAAGCCTTTGCCGTCATCTTTGATAATCACCAGAACATCATTGCCAGCGTTTTTGGCCTCTAAGGTCACAGTACCCACTTGGGGCTTATTTTTTGCCGCTCTATCTTCTTTATCTTCAATCCCATGATCGATAGAGTTGCGCATCAGATGCACCAGCGGATCGGAAAGATGTTTTATGATATTTTTATCCACTTCAGTCTCTTCACCAATGATTTCCAGCCGCACTTCCTTATCCAGTTTTTTACCCATATCGCGGACTATTCTATGCATTTTTTGGAAAATATCGGCCAGGGGGACCATGCGTATCGACATAACCGTGTCTTGTAATTCAGTTGTTATTTTATGAAGCTGACGGGCAGCTTTCTTGAAGTTTTCCAGATCCAAACCTTGCAGATCAGGATTTTGCACAACCATGGCTTCGGAGATAACCATTTCTCCCACCAGATCCATAAGTTTATCCAGTTTTGCAACATGAACATTGATAATGGTCGCCGCCTGATTGTGCATATCGGATGACGAGACGTTTTCCGCTACATCAATTTGTTTTTTACTAGGCTCCACAATAGAAGCCTCAGCTTCTACTTCAGCTTTAGAGACATTATTAGCTAACTCATTTTCTTTTTGTTCTTCGATATCGACTTTGCGAAGGAACATCGTATTTTCAAAGAAAGTATTTACTTCGTCATAACTTTTTTCTGTATTGAAATAGACATCAAATCCATGTTCACGAATAAAGGCAACACTATTATCGTTATCCATAATATCATTAGGTACGCATGATAAATTTGTGGAAAATGCTGCAATCTTATTTACCAGATCAAATGCCCGTATGCTTTCCATCTGGCAGCCTTCTTCAAAAAGCACATGTACCTTAAAGCGATTGCCACCAGCATCTTGGCTTGCAATGCCATCGGAAAAATCGTCTTTATCTGCGGCAATTTTATTCGTATCATTATTTGTAGCATCTTGAGAGACACCTTGGTGCTTCTCTTTTAATTTAGTTAAGAAAGCGGATATTTTACTGGTAATAGCAGTAACGTCATCTTCTTCGTTACTACCAGCTTTAATCTTATCCAGCTTGTCCCCAATAAAGTCTATGCTTTCCAGAACGAGATCATATACACCATTACAATCAATATGATCCTCACTGTGTTCTCTGATAAAATAAAACAGGTCCTCTACGCTATGGGCAACGGAAGAAACATCACCAAACATCATCATGGCTGCGGAGCCCTTGATCGTATGCATAATGCGAAAGATCTCGTTTATAGCCTCATCGGTGAATTCACTGGATTTTTCATTGTCAATAATCAGCTTCTCCAGTTGTTCAAGATTTTGTGAAGTCTCAAAAATAAACATATCGAGCAAAGATTCCATAGTATTATCGGCTGACAAATCTATCACTTCCTTAATCCAGTAGCGTATTTACTAAAGTTTTTTGTTTTGTCATAAAGGGCCTGTTACTAAATATTAACCAGCAGCTGCAATACTGTTTAATGTCTGTACGATGTGATCTTCTTTATAGGGTTTGACGATAAAAGATTTAGCGCCATTCAAAATGGCTTCTCTTACCAAAGATTCTTGTCCCATCGCCGACACCATAACAACTTTCGCATTAGAATCATGTTTGCAAATTTCTTTCAATGCTTCGATTCCTGACATTTCCGGCATGGTAATATCCATAGTAACAATGTCCGGACTACATTGTTTATATTTTTCCAGACCAACTTCTCCGTTTTCGGCCTCGCCGACAACTTCAAAGTTGTTTTTTTCAAGAACCTTTCTGATGGCCATTCTCATGAAAGCCGCATCATCAACAATTAATACTTTTATCATTTGAAACACCTCTCCAGAAGCTTGTTTTTTATATTAAAAATTGTTATTTAAGAGAAAATTATGTCTGTAATGGTAATATCCAAAAATTCTTTACTAAGATCATAATAAAGTGCTTTCTCTGTATCGGAAATTACTTTAACTTTTGGCCGCAGTCCAAATTTGGGATTATTCTGGACCACTATTGCTTTTTGTCCATTACTTAACATTACATAGGTACCAATTGGATAGGGAGAAACTTTTTCCATAAAGATATCAACAATTTTAGGATCAAAAAGCTCCCCGCTGTTTCCGATAATATATTCAACAGCATCTGATGGGAGTAAGGCTTTTCGGTAGGGTCTATCGGAAATCAAGGCATCGAAGACATCGGCAATTGTCAGGATTCTGCCAAATATGGGTATTTTATCGCCACTAATACCATCCGGATACCCTTTTCCGCCAAATTTCTCATGATGTGACCGTACCGCCAAATTAGCTTCACCTGGGAAATCTTTGACATTTTTTAGATATTCATATCCATCCATGCTATGTTTTTTTACTATTTCAAATTCTTCAGAAGTCAGTTTTCCTTCTTTTCCCAGAATATCTTTGGGTACAAATATTTTACCAATATCATGTAGTAGAGCGCCTAATCCTAATTTACAAAGACTGGCCTTGTTAAGATTCATGGAAACCCCGATGATAACGGCAATGACAGTTACGTTTACCGAGTGGTAATAAGTATAGTCATCAAATAATTTCAAGTCCGTCATTGAGTAAGTAGCATTTCTATTCATAATGATCTCATTGACTATGTCATCAACGGAACTCTTTGCTTTTGTTATATCAGATTCATTCAATGTTCTTTTACTGCTAATGAGGAAAAAAAGATCCTTCGTTGCAGTAACAGCTCTGTTCCTCAAAACATCACTGATATCTTCCGTGTTTTCCAGGATCTCGTCATCAAAGCAACTATCAGAAATAAATATCGCCTGATATTTTAGCTCAATGACCCTTCTTATCTCTCTTTCGGTCAATATATGGCCCTTAGAGAGTAATAAGGAATTATGTTGGTTATATATATTCTTGCCCACTATCATTCCGGGCATTAAATGTGAAATCGGCACAATTCTCATAAGCTTCACTCAATCCCGTTTTACCTATTTTAATCATCTAAGCTACATGGGTAACACAAACCTGATAGTAGTGCTAATTTTCTTTTTTAATTTATGCCAAAGGGCTAATATAGCCCTTTGGCATAAATTTCTGTAATTAAGCTGTCAATAAATTATGCTATTTGCTTATTGTAGTAATTGTAATACGCCTTGAGGCTGGGAATTGGCCTGTGCCAACATGGATTGTGCAGCCTGGAGCAAGATATTGTTCTTGGTGAATTCTACCATTTCTTCAGCCATGTCCACGTCGCGGATGTTACTTTCCGCAGCTTGCAGGTTTTCGGCAGAAGTATCGAGGTTGTTGATCTTATGTTCAAGTCTGTTCTGATAAGCACCGAGATTAGCGCGTTGGGTGGAAACTTCATTGATAGCATCCGTAACTGTATTGATTGCCGTTGCAGCACCAGCTTGGGTGGCAACCGTAGAACCGGTCAAGCCCAAATCTGCTGATTTCATGCTGTTGATGTTAATGCTTAAAGATTCACCGTTATTGGCTCCAGTCTGAACTGTCAAACCTGTTTTGGCAGCTGTCGTGGCAACGGTAATACTGCCCGAACCGGTAGTAGATCCATAGAGTGCTGTGTTCAAGGCATTCTGGGAAGCCCAGTCAGCGCTAGTCAGAGCAGAAAGGTCTATAGTAACGCCGGTAGCCAAAGTTGCGGAAGTATCGCCCTGTTTGATCTGTACGCCGTTAAGAGTTGCGCTGGGTACGGAGACAGCATCCACGCCGCCGGCAATCGTAATGCTAAAGTTGCCGCTTGAAGTTCCGTCATATGCAGTAGTGAGATTCCCTGCAGTAACTCCAGCTCCAGTTGTAATGCTAAGGTTACCATAATTGCCGAAGTTTAAGGTGTTTGCGCCACCAGCGGTGACCGTCACTGAACCGGTGGAAGCAACCGTTGCACCATCAGCATCCACCAAGTTGAAGGTCATGGCATTAAGAGCCGAGCCTGTAGCCTGCAAATGATAGGTACCGTTATAATTAGCACCATCGGCTACTGAACCAGCCACCGAGCCCGCAGTAATCCCGGCCGTAGCCGTGAAGTCGGCAGTCGCGGTGCCGTTAGCGGCAGTGACAGTGGCGGCCCAGTCGGATATAGTGTTAAGGGTGATGGAGCCAGCACTGGCGGCGGGGGTGACGCTAACATCAAGATCGCTGGCTAAGCCAGTATGTGTAGCCTCGGCTGTAGCTCCGGAATAGGTGCCGTCCAAAAGATTTCTATTGTTGAATTTGGTCTGATCAGCGATATCATCGATTTCTGTCACAAGCTGGCTATATTCTGCCTGTAGAGCATTACGGTCGATGGTTTCATTGGTGTCGGATGCGGACTGAACAGCCAGTTCATTCATTCTTTGCAGGATGGAGTGGGTTTCTGTCAAAGCACCTTCAGCAGTTTGCACCAGGGAGATCGCGTTCTGGCTGTTATCGGAAGCCATTTCGATGCCGCGGATCTGTGAACGCATTTTTTCAGATATTGCCAAGCCTGCTGCGTCGTCGCCTGCACGGTTGATGGCAAGACCTGAAGAAAGTTTTTCCATCGCTTTGTTGGTTGAAGTAGTGTTCGAGGTATACTGTCTTAGAGTGTTTAAAGCTGCAATATTGTTGTTAATACGCATTGTTTTTTCCTCCTTGAATTTTTGTTTTAGGAAATCCTTTTCCTAATTTTTTTATTATATAGACCTGCTCGTACGCCGCAGGTTTATATGTTAATTAGATGAAGTTCTCTATTCGTCTTTTATATCGTTTAGGATTTTTAAAAGATTAGTCCTTTGTGAAAATTTTCTAATAAATAAGCCGCTTGCTGGCTATAAAGACCAGTAAACGGCTTATTTCAGATATATTCTATAAAAAATCAAGGAAATCATTTCTTTTCTTTCATGATACTAAAATTTATATTCCCCGCAGAATTAACGGATTCCAGATTCGCTGCTTCTGTTTCTTTTAATTCTTTTCTGATGATTTTGATATTCTCCGGAGCAACTATACCGACTTTTATCCTATCACTTTGCGCATCAAGGATAAAGACCTCAACATCTTCGCCTATGAAAAAGGATTCACCTAATTTTCTGCTTAAGATCAGCATCTAAAAGCCCCCCTTTTTCTCCTGGAAAACGCGGTAGCGGATAGGAAGATCTTCTTTTTCCAAGATCACCTGCTCGGCAAGCCGTTTTTCATAATTGACGATAATCGGGCTTTTTAGATTGACAGTCATGTTTTTAATATTTTCCGGAATAACCGCGACTACATAAATAGAATATTTATCATTTTTCCCTATCTTTAATTCCCTTAAAACCTCATCAGGAATATGCGGTTCATAACCTTCCAAAATATCGGATGGATTGAGAACAATTAATCTGGGGTTGGCATCATTAACAGCTTGCAGCCATTTTTGCAGATACCCATCCATTTCGATGAGCACGAACTCCTTCACTTCCTCAAAAGCAAAAAGCCCTTTAGGAAAAAAGATAACTTCACTTTCTTCTATGGTCAATTCCCCGAAATCTTTCGTATTGATTTTCATAATTCGTAAGCTCCTTTATCCAAATTCTGCTATTCCACAGAATACTCTACCGAATAGGGAATATAAGTACCTTTAAGATCTTGGATACACCAATTAAAATTCAATTTGTCCAGGGTATATTCAATATCAATCGTTCCGCCTGTCCAATTAATCTCCGGACCTTCCTCCGGTATAAAAACAAGCATCATTTCGATGCTCTTCTGGGTTCGCATAATGCCGATCTGACTTATAGCATTATTACATTTTGGCGTAGCTTTAATTTCGGCTTCACGCGCATACCTGGCCATGACTTCTAAAACCGCTTTTTGGCTTTTCGCTACGTTATCATCGGCAAAGGCACTGATTGATTTAAGACCTAAAGAATCAAAAAAGGCGCGATTGTCTAAATCCAATTTTATTGGCTCGGTTTCAATATCCAAACCGCCCCTATCCCTGGTGATCTCTAGCTTTGCTGGTTCAGGATTTAATAAAAGTTTAGCCGGGGTGGTTTTGATATTAACTTGTGATATATATCGTGATATTTCTGATAAATTCATCATTTTTTTATACCAGAATTAATCTATGTAATCAAGCAGAGAATACTGAATGATCTTGCTTCCCATGGAAAGCGCAGCTTCATAGGCCGTTTCCTGCGCGCTGTATTCTACGGCAGCCTTTGCCTTGTCAACCGTCTCCAGAAGGCTCTGTTTTTTTTCGGCATTAGCCTCGCTGTTTTCCAGTCTTGTAGTTACAAAATCAAGAAAATTTGTTTTTTGCCCGATACCGGTATATTGGACCATAACATTGTCCGTGATGGTCTCAAGTTTTGTTACATAAGCATCAAGGTCTGTTAAATCATTGCTTTCCAACTTATCAGCGATCTTGCCGATCAAATTATATAAATTATTGGTTATGCCGTCCGAATCCGTACCTGTACCGAAGATCTCGTTGCCGCAATTGGCGACATTAAAGGCTGTACCAGAAACAACTTCTCCCGTTGTTTGATCAATCTCCAACCCCAGCCCGACATCATAATATAAATTTTCCTCTTCATATACAGTAGCGCCATCCACATCATTGCCATGATAATAAAGCACATCATCTTCTAAATTAAATGGCTTCACAGACATATCAGCGCCGCCAAATACATATTTATCCGAAGATCTAGTATTGGCGATATCCAAAATCTCAGCCTGGTAACTTCTCAGGATTTCGGCAATCGTAGCACGGTCATCCTCACTGGAAGTATCGCTTTCCCCTTGAATTACTTGTTCTGAAATGCTGGTTAAAACTTCATTTAATTCCGAATAAGCGGACTCCACATCAGTAAGAAGACTGTTTGCCTCACTGACATTATCTTGATATAAGGATATCCTTGACAAATTCTCTCTTACTTTATATGCCTTAAGCGCGGTCGCAGGATCCTCCGATGCCTTTTGATAACTTCTCCCGGTGGATACCTGTTCGCTAAGTTTAGTCAGATCTCCAATGCTTTCATTAAGATTGGTCATATAAGTATCGGTAATCATTTTGCTTGTGATACGCATTTCATCACCTCAGTTCTAGGAAATAACTCTAACGTCCCACTACTCCCATGGAATTGATGAGCCTGTCCAAGTTTTCATCGAATACCGTCATCAAACGGGCCGCTGCTTGATAGGCTCTTTGATATTTGATCATATTTACCGTTTCTTCATCAATAGATACACCTATGACAGATTCCCGTTGGTTTATTGCCGAAGTTAAGATATTCTCATGCATAGCTGATATATCCGTATAGTAACTTACCTCGACCGCGATCTCGCTCATTATGGCCGTGGAATACCCTTCAAAGGTTCCCGAAATATTCGGATAAAGTGTTTGGTCAACATCCTCATCCATGGCATTAATCATGTTTATTATATTGTCATTGGTACCTTCATCGGCCACCACAAGATAATCAGGATCATCTGCCCATTCGTCAGAAATGGAAATTTCTGCGGCAGTAGTACCGGTAAATAAGTTAGCCGGAGAGGAAGCATCAAGTGTGTTTAAATCGTTAAAAGTTCCCGCAAAGGCTTCAGCAAAAGCATCAAGCGCTCTTTCATAATATAAAAGCCCCTGAAAGTCATTCTCCCCATCTTCCGCATAGGAGCCGGCTCCGTTCAAGATATCAAGATAACCTCGGACATCTCCACTGTCGGGGGTAAAATTCGTCGTAGTAGCGCTACTGTCAGTTACTTGCAGAGTTATCTGATCACCGCTGGTAGCAAGGCTAAATGTTGAGTCGAGCACATTGAGATCGCCAGAAGAAACAGAGACAGTACCATCATCGTTTGAAGTTACTTTAATATTTATATATCCCGATAATGTATCTAAATACGAATTGCGCATATCCAATAATTCATTGGAGACAGTACCTCTTATAGTTTGGTCTGCAATTTTTTCGTTAATCGTATTTATTTTGTCGATGGTTGTATTGACATCATCAACTGCTATCTCCAAAGATGAGGTCTGTTCCTCTCTGATTTCACTTAATTGGGTTGCATACTGATTTAATACCTGAGTTACCTTTTCGGCCGCCGAACGAACAAGGCCCGCATATTCCACATCGCCTACATTATTAGATAATGATTCCAAACTATCATAAAATTCACTGAGCATGGCATGAAGCCCATCGGTTGTTGTTTCATCAATTACATTCTCAATGTCCGTTAAGGCTGATAAAATAATATCGTTGGAACTAAATTGCGAATTGGCATTACGCACACTGGTATCTAAAAAGGCGTCTCTTATTTGCGATATGCCTGATACGCTTACCCCTTGTCCCACGCTTGCGGTAGTAACCAGGGATATCTTAGTAACACTTGAGCTATGGTTAACCGAAACTAAGTCGGCTGATTGTCTCGTATAATCTTCGGTATTGACATTAGACACATTTTGCCCGGTTACATCTAAAGCGACCTGGCTGGCCATAACCGCGCTTCTTGCGATCTCAAGTCCTGAAAAAGTAGACCCCATATCAAAACCTTCCTTATTTATATATTATCTAAAAGCCCATCCTTGTTATTCCGCGACAACGGCATGGCTTATGCACAGACGGTATTATGCATTATCTAAAAAGCCCATCTTTGTTATAGGTAAGATTTTCTTGCCGCAGACCAATTAAGGACAGACATTGTCCGATAACCGAAAGGCGGGAATTTAGTATTTTGGCATTCATGTTATTGACCTTTTTTAATTGCGAAAGCACATCAACCAGGTTGTCAAATTTACTTTTTAGTAAGTATTTATTTTCTGGATCATAATTTTCCATAATCTGCCGCAGGGTCATGTCCAAAAGGCCTGCTTCCGCTAAAAGCGCTTCACGCTGTTTTTCTAGACTGCCAGAAGTCAAAATCAGGGGCTGTTCCTGCCTCAGAATTTCATCAAGTTTTTCAATATTGCCGTCAACGAGAACTTTTGTCTTTCTTTTTTCCAAATCAAGAAACTTGTTTTGGACATCCAATTGCTTGGCTAGCAAAGTAGCTAATTTTTGCAAATCTTTATCATTCATTTTCTACTCCATCTCATTATTACTACCTGAGCCCACAATGGCTCCGGCAATATCTTCACTGCTGACATAATATGTGCCGTTTTCAATAGCTGCTTTCAACTGGCGCAGTTTATCAGGACTGGTAGATTTTTCGATATCCGCTACAGCCTTTTCTTTTATAGAGCTAAGCTCATCAAAGCTGCTGCCATTTCGAGAAATCTCGATGCGATCCTGGCTAGTCTTCTTTTCTTCATTTATGCTATTTCCTTTATTGCTGCTATCAGCAATTGTTATGTCCTTTTTCATGGTTTTTTCGTATATTCCCTCTACATTGCTTTTAGAATCTATTCTCATTATTATCACCTCTTTCAATATATCGGCATCTAGGATAAATAATTTAGTAAAAAATAATTATCTTTTATTTTAGCTGGACTTGCAGCTTAATTTTGCTCTTAAAAACATTTTAACGCAAAGTGTTGGCTATACTTTCCATTTCGTCAGCCGCTTGAATAACTTTGGAGCTGAATTGAAAACCCCTCTGAGCTTGCAACAAATTTGACATTTCAGTTGCTATATCCACATTCGAACCCTCCAAAGCCCCTTGTTCTATCAGCGCTTCATTATAAAGATTTGCTGCCCCGGATGCCGCTGTAGCACTTAGCTTGCCATATCCATCTGGCGAGAGAGCATAAGGATTGTCAAAATTAAAAACACCAATATTTATTATTTGAGCGTTTGAGGATTCTGTTTCGGAATCGGCTTGAGAAGATGCTTCTGCATTTTGCGCCCCTGTAGTAAACTGTACGTTCTGTGCTTGACCGGAAATAACAATTGGCGAAAGCTCGCTATCTAAAACATATTCTCCATTGCTGGTCATCAGATACTTATCATCACCGTTTTTTTGCACACTGAAATTTCCTGACCTCGTATAAGAAATATTGCCGGCGTCATCGCCTACGGCAAAGTAGCCTTCGCCTAAGATAGCTACATCATAAACCCCGTCCGTATATTCGACATTCCCTTGATCAAGTGAAGGTGAGGTATCCGCAATTTTTACGCCACTTCCCTCTTTCAAAATAACGGAAGCATTTTCATCTATCGCCATATTATTATAAACCAAGTCCGTAAATGTTGTTTGCTGCGCTTTAAATCCCGTAGTACTTACATTAGCAATATTATTGGCACTGACATCCAAGCGTGTTTGACAGGTTTTTGCTCCGGAAACTCCACTATAAAAAGCATTGATCATTTTAATCCTCCTTAAAATGCCGCTATATCATTTGCAGTTTTTTCTTCGATTTTATCCATCATTTTCACTATTTGGCTGGCTGTTTGGAATGATCTGGAATATTGCATCATGTTAGCCATTTCGTCGATCATATTTACATTGGAACCTTCCAAAAATCCTTGTTTGATGTTCCCCTTGAAATCTTGACTTTCATTGATATAAGCATTGTAAGAAAATGTCGACCCGTCTTCTTTAACTAGTGCATTCAAATCAGTAGGACAGGTAATAAGCAGTGTTCCGGCAGACTTGCCATCAACCAGTATCTCCCCCTCACTGCTGACACTAAAATCAGATTGTCCGATAGAGATTGGTCCATTTTTGCCAAGAACTAGATTCCCGGAGGTGTCTGTAAGCATTCCGTTTTCATTTAAACAAAACTGTCCGTTTCTGGTCAAGACTGTTTCTCCCTCTGGAGTCTGAAGGTTAAAAAACCCTTCCCCTTCTATGGCAAAATCCAAGCTCCTGCCTGTACTGGTTAAAGACCCTTGTTCATACATTGTACATATTTGATCGCCGGTTATACCAAGAGAAATACTACCAACTTGGCTGCTACCCTCTTCCCCAATTTTATAAACCAGATATTCCCCAAAAGTTTTGGAAATCAGCTCGTCTTTTTTAAAGCCGGTTGTATCAGCATTACTAATATTATTACCAGTAACATTCATGGCCTTGGAGCAATTAATAAGCCCTGATGCGGCAGCATATAATCCTCTTGTCATTTGGACACCTCTTTCATTCTCTCATATAATCGCCCAGTATTTTTTCCATTTTCATTAAGGCCTTGGTATGTATTTGGGATACCCTGGAAGCGGTAATCCCTAGAATAACTGCTATTTCCTTTAATTTTAATTCTTCATAATAGTAGAGGGAGACAATCAGTCTTTCTTTTTCAGAGAGCTTATCAATGGAAGCAGCGATAACCTTTTTTATTTCTTCTTCTTGTACCTTTTGCTCAGGCATTTCTATCATTGAGGCCTGTTCTTTAAAATTATAGGCATTATCCAGCAGATTCTCATAAGATAAAATTGAAAAGCTCTGTGACTGGGAAATGACTTTATTAAATTCGTCTATTCCGACTCCAATATGTTCTGCTACCTCCTCATCGGTGGGTTGTCTGTTTAATGAGGATTGCATTTCCGAATAAACATTTTCGATATTGACAAACCTTTTACGGATATCCCTCGGCACCCAATCCTGTTTTCTGATATAGTCAATAATTGAACCCCGCACCCGGATAGAGGCAAAGCTTTCAAATTGCACGCCCCGCCGCCAATCATATCTATCGATACATTCAATCAAAGCGATAATACCCTGATTTACCACATCTTCAATCTCAGCTTTATTCTTATAGATGCCGCTCATTCTTTTAGCGTTGATGGTGACGATATGAAGATAATTATTAAGGATTTTATTACGTATGCCTATATCTTTCGTCTCATAATACTTTTCCCATAGTTGATCGCTGATTTCTATTTCCATTTCTTTTACTGCAAGCATATGATTCACCTCTATTCACCTCTATTCACATCATTCCCTAGCCCAAACCCTGCCCGTGAAAAGTAAATTTTCCAACATAAACTATATAGCAATCATCCCGACCGATTGGATTTTTACATTTGAATCTATTTCGTTAAAGGATAGGACTACCGAGTCCTTAACAAATTGTTCAATCAATTTTTTATAATATAATCGCACTACCGGTGAGGTTAAAATGATGGGCGTTTTTATCATATCGCTAATATTGCCCACTTCTTTCATGTGTGCCTTGACGATCTTCTGCACATTTTCAGGATCTATCGTCAAATAAGCGCCATGATCATTTTTCTTGACACTATTCATGATCATATTTTCCAGATCGGAATCAATAGTCAGGACTTTCATCATCCCCCTATCGGCAAACTTTCTGGTAATAGTCCGCTTTAGAGTTTGCCGCACATATTCGGTAAGCAGATCCGTATCTTTAACATTAGTTCCATACTCGCCGATAGTTTCTAAGATCGTAGACATATCCCTGATAGGTATTTGCTCCACCAAGAGATTAGCAAGTATCTTTTGCAAATTTCCGATACTGATAATCGAAGGAATAACATCATCAACAATGAATTTATCAGTCTTTCTGGCATTATCCAAAAGGCGATTGACTTCTTTGCGTCCTAAAAGTTCGTGGGCATGAGCCTTAATAACTTCAGATAAATGGGTAATAATCACCGAAAGCGGGTCAATTACAGTGTAACCAAATATTTGCGCCTTTTCCCTGTTTGCCGCATCCACCCACTTGCCCTTTATGCCAAAAGCAGGTTCTATGGTATCTACTCCATCAATATCATCATCATTTTCACCGGTTAGACCGATCACCAGATGATGGTCCACCATAATTTCACCTGTAGCAATCTCTTCTCCCCTGATCTTGATGATATATTGACCAGGCTCCAAACAGGAATTGTCCCGCAGGCGCACAGAAGGAATAACCATGCCCATTTCCAGGGCAAACTGTCTGCGTAGCATAACCATGCGATCAATAAAACTACCACCTTTTTTCTCATCGACAAGGGGAATCAAACTATAGCCGAATTCTACCTCGATAGATTCCACTCCCATAATATCGTATATTCGTTCCGGATCTTTGTAAAACTCGGTTTCGGTTACTGTTAATTCTGCCTTTTCTTCTACTACTTGTTTCTTGTTTTTGTTCCGCAAATGTCTTCCGGCCCAAACAAGAAATCCACCCAACACTAGTAAAATTGCTACCGGGAAACCTGGGATAAGACACATAGTCAGTAAAACGCCACCAATAATAATCAAAATCACTGGATAAGATATGAGCTGTTTGGTAAGATCCTTGCTAAGACTGCTTTCAGAAGCGGATCGGGTGACAATGATACCGGTAGCTGTAGAGATCAAAAGTGCCGGCAACTGGGAAACCAAACCATCCCCCACAGTAGCAACAGTGTATATAGACAATACTTCGGAAATGCTGTTGCCATTAACCATCATCCCGATAATTGGCCCGGCAATGATATTGATGAAAACAACGATGATGGAAACGATAGCGTCACCTTTGACGAATTTGGAAGCGCCGTCCATAGCTCCGTAAAAGTCTGCTTCTCGCTGGATGTCGCTCCTTCTCTTTTTAGCAGTAGCATCATTGATTAATCCCGAGCTGAGGTCGGCATCGATAGCCATTTGCTTACCGGGCATAGCATCAAGGGTAAAACGTGCTGATACTTCTGCAACCCTCTCGGAACCCTTGGTGATGACCATAAATTGCACTATAACAATGATCAAAAAAATGATAAAACCAACGATGGGGTCACCGCCGATAACAAACTCACCAAAAGTTTTAATGACATGTCCAGCTTCCCCGCCGTTGCCCAAAATAAGCCTTGTTGAGGAAACATTCAAACCAATGCGAAAAAGGGTTGTAATTAAAAGCAGCGAAGGAAAAACTGAAAACTCCAAAGTGTTTTTTATGTATAAGGTGAGAAGAAGTATCCCCATTGACAGAACGATATTAAAGATGATCAGCATATCCAAAAAAAAGGGATCCAAAGGAATGATGATCAAAAGAATAATTCCTATGATAAACAAAACTACTATATTATCAAAAATTTTTGCCATGCGGGCTTTTCTCCTTCGCAGCAAACATTTTCTATATCAGATACAGACTTTCTTGATATTCCTGTTTAAAAAAGAGGTTTTTCATTATTACGCAACTTTGTATAAATGAAAACAAAAATCTCAGCTACAGCTTGATAATACTCTTCCGGTATTTCCTGATCTAGTTTTACCGCTTCATAGAGCCCCCTGGCCAGCGGTGGATTAGCCATAACTGTAATTTTGTTGATCTCGGCAATTTCGATAATCTTTAAGGCCAGATAATCCTGCCCTTTGGCAATAACTTTGGGAGCGCGATCGCGATCAGGATCATATTTGATGGCCACAGCATAATGAGTAGGGTTTTTGACTATCACATCCGCTAAAGGAACTTTTTGAGCTATTCGGAGCATTGCCATCTTGCGCTGCCGCTCTTTTTGGCGGCCTTTGGTATGCGGATCCCCTTCACTTTCTTTTAGCTCATCCTTTATTTCCTGATTACTCATACGCATCTGTTTTTCATATTCCCACCATTGATAAAAATAGTCAAATACCCCAAAGGCCAGCAAGAAGATACATATTTTTATCATGATCATAAAAGTCGTATAGACAAGCCAGCCTAATGAGGCAATGAGACTTCTATCATAAAAACTGATAAATCCGCCAAGGTTAGCTTTTACTTCGGTATATAATAAAACCGCAATAATAACGACTTTAACCATAGATTTCAAAAGCTCAACCAAGGGACGTAAGCTGAACATCTTTTTGATGCCCTTGATAAAATCTATCTTGGAAAAATCTGGCTTTAAAAGTTCAACAGCAAAATTCAGCCTGGTTTGCGCAAGAGTAAAAACAATAGCTAAAACTGCGCTGACTATTATAAAGGGTAGAGCAAGTAATAAAACTTGGATAGCAAATTCAGAAATATAGGTTTGTGCGGCAAAAGGAGTCAAGGAATCAATTTGCGCAAAACGGCTAAGATACTTTGTCAGCAATTTAGTCATATATCCGTAAAAATAAGGAACTGCTAGACGAATAAATAATAATAGTCCTAAAAGACTCAAAGCATTGACAATATCACGGCTTTGGAAGATATTACCCTTTTTTCTTTGATCTTTTCTTCTTTTAGGTGTAGCCTTTTGTGTTTTCTCTCCTTGGGAAATACCTGCCCGCCCCCTGTCTTATTTACCCATAAATCTCCAATACTATCAACTATGCCCGATCCCTAAATCTAGCCCATCAGACTAAGGCTCTTTTGAATACTATCAAACATCGTATTGGTCATTGAATCAAAAAATCCAAAAAGACTGGGGAAGACCAACACGATCAAAATAATTCCTACCAAAAGTTTCAGCTGCAAACCAACCACAAACATATTGATCTGCGGAACTGCCCTCATCAAAACACCAAGTCCAATCTCCGTTAATATTTCGATGGCAACTATCGGTAAAGACAACTTTACCGCAAGCACTAAGATGTTGGCAAAAAGCAAAGCTACATATTGACCACACTGCGGATCGACGAGAACCGTACCCAAGGGTAGTATGTCAAAAGAGTAAACCATGATCCTAAAAAAGTTCAAATGGGCATTGGAAACAAAAAACAAGGCCATATAAAATATGTTAAATAAAGTACCTACCAAAGACATCGAAACATTACTTTGGGGATCATATATACTTGCCATTCCCACACCCAGTTGGAGATCGGCAAACTCACCTGCCATAAGCAATATGGACAAAAATATTTGAATGATGACTCCAACGACAAAACCGATAAAAAGCTCCTTGATGCAAATAAAGAGAAGGATAACGGGGTTGCTTAAGGTAACAACAGTGTTTTGTGGTAAGACGCCCATGACTATAAGAGATACTAAGATAGCCAGGCCCATCTTGATAATAACTGGCACATTTCTCCGCCCCAAAATGGGATTAAAAACAATCATTCCTGTCATCCGGGCAAATACTGCCATAAAAAGTATATAGTTATCGAATACTAAATCCCACATATAAGCTCCTACCAATTCTTACTTCATGACATTTATGAAAGCAAAGATATTGTTCGTGAATTCGGTCATGGTAGTCATCATCCAAGAACCTAAAAAGATCAAGATTAAAGCACAAGCAATTATTTTTGGCACAAAAACTATATTTTGTTCATGTATCTGGGTCGCAGCCTGGAAAACAGAAACGATTATCCCGATCACCAAGCTAATAACCAAAAAAGGGGCGGAAACTATTAAGGCGGTCATTATAGCCTCTTTACCGATTATCAGCAAATCTCCCTGTACCATACTTTTCTCCTTAAACATGCTAATTTACTAATTCTGGATTTACGCTAAAAGCTAGTTGAAACTCATAATCAAAGTTTTTACGATCAGTCCCCAGCCATCTACCAATACAAAGAGCAGTATTTTAAAGGGAAGGGAGATCATCACCGGCGGTAGCATCATCATGCCCATGGACATCAGGACGCTCGCCACTACCATATCAATAATCAAAAATGGTATGTATATCATAAAGCCAATAATAAAGGCTCTTTTCATTTCACTTGTCACAAAAGCTGCCATTACCACATTCGTTTTGACATCATCTACGCTTTTTATCGCCTGATTATCTTTGGAAAGGCTGATAAAAAGTTTTAAATCCTCATTGCTTGTCTGCTTCAACATAAAAGTCCTTAAGGGTACCGCAGCTTTTTCTAATGCAACTTCCTGGGTAATACTTCCGTTAGCATAAGGGTCAAAAGCCTGTGTTTTGACCTGATCTATAACCGGCGACATGATAAAAAAGCTTAAAAGTAGTGCTAATCCTATTAAAACTTGGTTTGGCGGTGTCTGTTGCAAACCAAGGGCATTCCTGACAAAAGATAAAACAATGATGATCCTGGTAAAAGAGGTCATCATAATCAAAATTGTAGGCAAAAGGGCAACCAACGAAAGCATAAAAACTATTTGCAAGACGTCAAGATTACCGTTGCCTCCACTATTGGTATTAAGAGTAAGGCTGGGAAGCGCAGTCGCATAGGCATTGGATGCCATGCCAATAAGAAGAACTAAAGCTATAGTTATAATTAAAATAATTTTTGTTTTTGGCTTCATCATTTTATTTCCCATATTTATTCTTATTTTTGACCATGTTTTTAATAGATGAGATATCTAAAAAGGATTGATTTTTTAAGTTATTAGGAAAATTTTTTAAGTCTCCGCCAGGCATTTTAAATCCCTCTGTAGGTAATTTAAATCCATTGCCCGACTTTTTTAAGCCATCCGTTATCAGTGATAAAAAATCCGCCTTATTTTCTTCGGGAACAGTGGCCAGTTCACTTTCATCCAATTCGCAAACAATGCTCATATCTTTACCGGTAACCCCTAAAAGATAAGCTTTTTTATTAATGGTAATTAAAACCAGCGACTTCTCTTGTCCCAGGTTGATACGTTCCATGACCTTGACATTTTTGCCGGAGGACATTTTGGCATATCTTTTGGAGATAAATTTGGTCCCTGCATAAGCCAGGAAAATCACCAATAGCACTCCGAAAAAAGGCATTAATTGATAAGAAAATGAATCAGACAAGTTCTCACTCTCCAAGCGCTAAATTTTTTAGTCGGCCAAAGTTGTTTATTTCCAAACTGCACCTAAAATTTAGCTAAGTTTTTTTGACATATCTTTAGTTGAAATTATTTCCGTAATACGAACACCAAAATTATCATCAATAATCACTACGTCACCTTTGGCAATCAGCTGCCCATTAACAATAATGTCTACAGGATCACCGGCCTGACGGTCAAGTTCTATAACTGAACCTTGACGTAGTTCCAGGATATTCTTAACAGACATCTTTGTTCTGCCAATTTCCACCGAAACATCAAGTGGGACGCCTAGAATAAGATTAAAATTTTCCTGTTCCAGTTCATCTAATTCACCCAGTATTTTAGCATCATCAAAACTTTGAAATTTTACAGGCTTAACGTTGACCGGCACAGAACTTTCTTTTGCGGCAGCATTGTTACTTCTTTTTTCTTCCGGTTTTTTCTTTTCTTCTATAGGTGCTGGATTAGGCGCTGGACTGCTTTTAGGAGGCTGTTTTTCCTCAACTATTTCCTTTGGCGCTGACGCCTGGGGCTCTTCAACATCATCAAAATTAAGTGCGGAAGCTACCAGTTTTTTGGTGAAATCAAGTTTCATCAAGGTTACAAATTCACTATTTAATAAATCTTCAACCTCTAAGGTAAAGCTGACACAAACAACTTCTGGATCATTAATCTTTTCTTTAAAATTTGCTGCATTATTATCTACATCAAAGGTCTTTGGGGTAGAAATATTAATGTTCTTTCCTAAAAAACTAGCTAAAGCTGTAGCGGAGGAACCCATCATCTGATTCATTATCTCGCTTATAGCACTGATATGGAATTCATCCAAAGGACCATCATCAGAACTCTCCATATCAGGAATAAGCAGGCTAACAATGGCCTTGATGTCATCGAGCTTCATGACCATAAAATTAAAACCGGTTAAACCCTCTACGTATTCTATCTCGATGCCTATAGCTGGATCTAACTTTTCAAAGCTTAAATCCGCCGTTTTCACGACTGAAACAGTAGGTGTCGTTATGTTTACTTTTCTGCTTAAAAGCGTTGATACCGCTGTAGCAGCCGAACCCATACTTATGTTTAAGATTTCGCCGATAGTATCTATCTCCATACTATCTAAGCTTATGATCAATTCAGTATTAGCATTTTGCTCTATTTGATTTAACATTTCATTGTCCATGGCCACAACTGCCCTTCTTTTTTACGTCTTTACTGATTTTAATAGCTTTTTTATTATTTTTAACACCGGGAATACCATAGAACCATGTCTCGCCACTATTGACATTGATCTTTACATTACTGGCTGCATCCTGATCAAATTTGATAACATCACCTATCTGTAAATTTAAAATGTCTTTTAGAGAAAGAACTGTTTCCCCAAAAATAGCGCGCATTTCTAAAGGAGCTGCTTTGATATTTGTCGTTAAAGAATCTTTGATAATCTCTTCCTGCGAGCTATCCAAAAGTCTTTTAGAGGTATACTTATTTTGCCTCATCTTATCTATAAGCGGCTCTATATTGAGACATGGTATACAAAAATTGATAGTTCCTTTGATATTGCCGATAGTTACATCCATGCCAACAATTACTACAATTTCATCCATAGCGATAGACTGTATAAGGCGGGAATTAGTCTCTATAGTTTTAAAAGAAGCATCTACCGGTACGATGTCCGACCAAGCATCTTTTACATATACAGCAATCTGCCTAAATATCCTTTCCATGAGAGAGAGCTCTATTTCCGTAAATTCACGGTCGGGGACAAAACTGCTTTCTCTATCTCCCCCTCCCAACATCCGCTCAATAAGGTTATAAGTAATAGAGTTCGCAATATCCACAAGTAGAAAACCCTCAATGGGAGACGCTTCAATAACACCGATCAAAACCGTGTCTGGCAGAGCATTATTGTATTCAAAATAGTGCTGCTCTTCGATGTAGACAACGCTTATTTCGCTGTAGATACGCAATATACCGGAGAAATAAGAGGCAAGCTGCCTTGCAAAACTTTCATGGATGCCCGAAAGGATCTTTATTTGTTCTTTAGTAAGTTTTTTAGGCGCTTTAAAATCATAATCTCTGATTTTTTTGGTATTCACAGGAAGTTCCGGCTCTATTGTGCTTTCTCCATCAATAAGGTTTTTTAGCAATTCGTTGATTTCATTTTGGGATAATATATCCGATATGTCGAACACCCTCTTTTCTTATAACCATATACAGAGGTCAACCCTTTAAGTTTTGTTTCTTTTCTGTCTTCCTGAATTGATATCCTTAAAATAGTTGTTGATTTTTTCCGTTACTTCTTCTACTGATTCCAGAACATAATATTTTTTGTCGCTGATAGTCGTTATCATGGTATCCGGCGTATTCTCAATGATCTCTATGAGATGAGGATTGATAAAAAACTTACTGCTATTCATTTTTGTTAATTCGATCATCTTATCTCCTTTCTATAAAGATCGTTAGGGACCAAAAAATTATTTTTTGGCCCCTAAGCCGTCATTATGTTATCTCTTTAAGTTAACAAGCTCTTGAAGCACTTCGTCGGATGTGGTAATGATCCGGGAATTAGCCTGAAAGCCTCTTTGAGCAATAATCATATTAGTAAGTTGTTGGGAAAGGTCAACATTGGACATTTCCAGACCGCCGGTAACAAAAGTGCCTGTTATATCGCTGCCGGCAGCTGCATAGATGGCAGCGCCGGAATTAGCTGTAGCGCTCATATAAAGAGAACCGTCTTGAGATAGACCGGCAGGATTAATGAAGGAAGCCAAGACAATCTGTCCTAAAGTCTGAGTTGTTCCATCCGAATCGACTCCGGTAATGATACCGTCGCTGCCTATGGCGATACTAGAGTATTCTTCATAATCCGCTACTGTAATATTACTCAAAGAGCTAAGGGCAATCGGGTTGTCCGGATCATAGGCATCAAGAACACCAGCGTTTACACCCATGACATGATTACCGTTACTATCAACTAAATTCCCGGCAGAATCAAAAGATAAATTACCTACCCTGGTATATGATACATTTCCTGCGGAATCCTGGATAGTCAGATATCCTTCACCAGATATGTATAAATCTGTTTCTTTATCCGTCTGGGAATAGCTGCCTTGGGTATTAATCATGTCGACAGTAGATACTGTCGTGCCAGATCCTATCTGCCTTCCATTTGTGCCGCCCGCAGTAGCGGTAGGCCCGGTTGCCGTAGATAAATTCTGATAAAAAACATCTGAAAAAGTTGTCCGGCTGGCTTTAAATCCTGAGGTGTTAACATTAGCCACATTATTGGCAATAACGTCTAACATTGTCTGGTGACTACGAAGTCCGCTAACTGCTGATGATAAAGATTTTAACATTTTAATATACCTCCTTTTATTTTTGCGCCGCTCGCACTTTTTTGTTTCGTTAAAAAGTACATAGCTTCCTTAAAGAAGGTCCGGCTATATGATAACGGCGCCATCGATTTGAGTAAAAACGTTTTCTTTTAGGTCTTCTTGCCCCATGGCCGTAATAACGGTATTATTAGGCACATTGACGATAAAGGCTCCTTTGGCAGTTAAGATAAGCGTATTGTCAACTCCTTTAGCTTCCGCTTTTCTAACTGCGTTATTTAATTTTTGCAAATCATCTTGGTTAAGCTCTATATCCCTTTGCTCCAACCTTTGCTGTGCATGTTTGGAAAAATTAAGCTCACTTGTTTCTAAATTTTTCTGAAGCAAATCTTTAAAAGATTGTGTCGGTGTACTGCTCTTTTCAGTAGCTTTATTTTTCTCCTGCGTGTAGGTAGAACCTATGGGGTTTAATATAGGGCTGTACTTATAAATAGAGTCCTCAATACTCATGGGATCAACTCCTTAACGAATCCCTTTATCCAGCGCTGCTTTGTGTCTCAGTTGTATCACTACTTTGCGTCTCCGTTGTATCACTGCTTTCCACCTCGATTACATCGCTTGCCAAGTAATAACCGCCGTCTATTTCGATATAAGCGACATTGTCTGAAAACGCGACATTGTCCACGGTGCCTGTAGCCGTTTGGGTATCCCCGGTTGTTTCATCGGTGCTGGACACTGTAACCGATTTACCGAGCAAGGAAACCGCATATGACATCTGGTTGGCAGCCGTTAATTCTTCTATCTTGGTTAAGGTAGAGAATTGTGCCATCTGTCCGATAAACTCCGAATTACTGACAGGGTCCAACATGCTTTGGTTTTGTAGCTCCGCACACAACAGCTCAAAAAAATCGGTCATGGATAAAGAAGTGCTGTCATCTGTCTGTACCGTATTACTTGATGTTGTATTGGTGATACCGCTAGTCGAAATGCTCATAATGCCCTCCTCTTTTACTTTTATGCCCAGGAGTTTAGACTACCAAAATAGATATTTTGCTGGTTTATCTGGCTAAAACTTTCTTCACTCCCTAAAAAGTTACCAGAGAAGTCATATGCCGAATATCCTCCATTTTGGCTATACTGTTCACTGCTTGCATTCCTTTCAAAGAAAGAAAAGGGGGCGTCGCCAGTTGATGTGAATGTTGCTGCTGTCTCTGATTTAGCGCTGATGTTAAAAGAGGGAACCTCATAATTTTTGGTCAAAAGCGCTGCTTTTAGCTCTTCAGCTTGGCCTTGTAATAGTTTTTGGGTCAGAGGATTATCGGTTACAATTTCTAAGGAGATTTTATTATCCTGACAATTTAGGGTAACTGATATTTCTCCCAGGCCTTCTGGATAAAGCTTCATCTTAAAGTCGGTACTGCTATTTTCTTTTATGGCATAAGAAATCTTGTCATAAATTTGCTTGTAGGCTTCCGGCTCATTTGTGCTTTGCGTCTTTTGATCGATTACCATTGTCTTATCTGTCATTACCTCTGCTTTTGCTAAGCCAAAGGCTTCTTGAGTGGTGCCGCTGGTAGCGTCTTTTTCGGTAGCTGATTTTTCCTGGACTGGCGCATCTGATGAACTTGTGGAATCCGTACTATTGGTATCGATACTTGCCTCCACAGCTATTGGAGAATCAGCGGTATTATCTGTTGTTGCCTCACTCGCTATTTTTTCTGAAGTAGCCGAGGACTCCACGCTTTTCTCTTTGGCTGCTTTTTTTAACGTATTCATAACGCTTTTAGCATACTCCGAAGCCTTCAGAGAATCAGTTGAAATTTTCTCGATTACCGCTGCCGTTCCACTTTGTGAAAGTACGGATTGAGCCCCAATCTTTGTTTCATTGTTTAAGACCTGTGTCTTTTCCCCAAGCGTTTCTATGTACGTCTTTTCTCCGGTCGTATTTCCCTCGGGTATCATTTCATTTCCGCTATTTTGAAGCATGGGAACTGCCTGCTTCAAAGATAACTCATTGGGCACCTCTTCATTTTGTTTTACTTTGCTGAGATCGGATAAGCTTTGTAATTTCACCGATAAGGTTTTCTCTTCTTTAGCTGTAATTTTATCTGTTTGCTCATTGATAAGTGCTGTACTGGCACTTTCCTTTACCTCGGCCTTTTCTACTTGCTTACCTTCAATCGGCAATTCTGGTATTGATACGTTTGATGCAAACGACTTTTTATTGGCAACAGTTTCAGGGCTGGTGATAATTTCTTGCGTATCAACCGCTTTAATACTCCTACTATCCGGCATGGCAGCTGTATCATTGACTGACATTACCGAGCAGTACAATGGAGCCAGAGCAAAATTCAAATCAACCATCATATTAACTGTTTCAGTTGTTAAGAGATCAGTTGAATCATCCGAATCTTCCGCATAGGAAACATCTTCTGCTTGCCCTGTAGCGCCTTTATTATCAGTATTTGCTTTGTCTGTTGTCGTAGCTTCAGTATTAGCCTCCATTGTTTCAGTTTTGACTTCCGCATCGGTCTCCTTCTCTGCTTCATTAACAACCGTATTATCTGTTGATTGAGAAGAAGCATTACCGGCAACCTTTTCCAAAACAGATAAGAATCTTTTCCCTTCCGAAGGCTCTGCTACCGCTTGATTTTGTATCAATTGCGTATCTTGTACTTGATTAGAGGGGGTGCTTATGTTAGCTATCATCTTTTCACCTCCTTTCATCCGGCCAAGCTTAGACTTTTAGCTCAACTGCGAGGCCGCAAAATGCTTCATGTTTACGACAAAATCGTCTATAAAAAGCTCCAACTCCTTTCTCTGTTTTTCCCGATAAATAACAAATTGTCTGGCTTTCAGCTTTTCCATGGTGTTTTTATCCTGAGAAATGGCTACCAACTTATTTATTTGGAGATCTATTTCTGTTTCGAAATCTTTAATTTCCAGAAGCATACGGTATATCCGATCGGCAAATTCCGACATATATGTTTTGGTAATAACCATCTCTTTTGCTGTAATACCTCTACGGTATATTTCATTATACTTATCTAAAAAAATATCATATTCTTTTTTTATTTCTTCAAACTCTTGATGCATTTTTTCATAATGAGAGCGCATCTGCCACAAGACTGTTTTTTCTCTGTCTTCAAGATGGTTCTTATATTCTAAAACCTTTTGCATCGTGAATTTGAATTCTTTCATGCTACACCTCTAAATCTATATTTTTATTCCATGACGCTTTCCATCAGGGACATCATTTCCTCATAGTCATAACTTTTTTTGACCTCTTGTTTTAAAAAGGTGTTGATCTTATCTATATTGGCAACTGCATAATCAAGCTCTTGATTGGTACCACTTTTATAAGCGCCGATACTGATTAAATCAAAATTTTCGTAATAAATCGAAAGAACATTTCTTATTTTGGAAGCCAAGAGCATATGCTCCTCGCTGACTATTTCATTCATCAGCCTGCTGATACTGGCCAGGACATCGATAGCCGGATAATGGTTACGCATAGCGATCGATCTGGAAAGAACGATATGTCCGTCAATAATACCTCTGACCGTATCCGATATCGGCTCATCGGTATCGTCGCCTTCTACCAAGACAGTATATATGCCTGTGATAGAGCCCTTTTCGAAATTACCCGACCGCTCCAGAAGTTTCGGCAGCATAGCATAGATGGAAGGGGTATATCCACGAGCTACCGGCGGCTCGCCAATGGCTAGTCCTATTTCTCTTTGCGCCATGGCAAAACGGGTCAGTGAATCCATAATCAGAAAAACATTCTTGCCTCTGTCCTTAAAATACTCAGCGATAGTTGTTGCAACCAAAGCACATTTCAAGCGCATCATCGCCGGCTGGTCAGAAGTTGCTACTACGAGCACGGACCTTTTCATGCCTTCAGGGCCAAGATCCTTTTCAATAAAATCGCGTACTTCGCGTCCTCTTTCCCCTACCAGAGCTATTACATTGACATCAGATTCTATATCGCGAGCGATCATGCCCATTAAGGTGCTTTTGCCAACGCCACTGCCGGAAAAAATACCTAGCCTTTGACCTTGTCCACAAGTCATCAGACCATCGATAGCCTTGACTCCAAAATTGATCCTTTTATTTATTCTGGGCCGGGAAAGAGGGTTGGACGGTTCATTAGCAACACAATAGCTTGGCATCCCTTTAAAATCTTCGCCACCATCGATCGGTAAGCCAAATCCGTCGATAATTCTGCCAATAAGCGCATCGCCAACGGGAATCCGTAAAACATCACCCGTCGATTCAACTATACTCCCCGGACCAATACCACTAATATCCTCAAATGGCATCAATAAGACGCTGTCCCCTTTAAAGCCCACAACTTCTGCTTTGATGCTCTTTTTGCCTTTGGTGGAATAAATGATACAGACATCACCGATATTGGAAATAGGGCCTGTTGATTCAATAACTAAACCAATGATCTTATCAACTTTACCCTTATTGACTATTGTGCTTGTTTCGCGAAGAGCCCGCTGATATTTCTCAAAGTTCATGTCATACCCTCTTAAAAGCTAATTTTATACTCTCTTTATTAATCCAGATAAAATGATTATCAAACAGCCAAGTCAGCATTTAAAAAGGATTCTTCCAGCTTATGAAGCTGAGTCTGGACGCTGGTATCGGTTATGCTGAGCGGAGTTTCAACAATACAAGTGCCTCGCGGTGCGTTAGCTAAAATCGAGAATTTAATATCCTGCGCTCCTTTGACCATCGACAAAAGCAGCTCCGCATTCGATGTCGCGAATTCGGCCTCAAATTGTGATACAGTAACTTTTAGCCATTTTTGCTCACTATGTTGCTTTACGGCATTATTGTAGAGAGAGATAAAAAGGCTGTCATTTTTTTCAAGTTCAGTATTGATAACTTTTTTAGCTATATCCAAGGCCAGTTCTTTTAGCTCTTCTTCATATTTACAAATGATAGTTTTTCTTTCTTCCTCCATCGCAGCGTTAAGCGTAATCAACTCTTCCATAGCTGCTTTCATTTCATTCTCAGCTTTTTGTTTGCCTTCTAAAAATCCATTTTCAAAGCCTATCTTTTGGGCATGTTCATATTCTTTTTGTGCTTTTTGCGTGGCGTTTTGAATGATCTTTTTGGCAAATTCATTAGCGTTCTCGATGATTTTCTGTGCTTTAGCTCTTGCCTGGGATAAAGCCTCCGTATTCTTTTTCTGTGTCTTATCATACGGTAACAGCTTAAGAGCTTCATTACAGTCTTCACTCTCAAGTACAACATCCAAAATCAAAAAATGTTGTTGTTTATCAAGTACGACATCACTATCTTTAAAAATCTTAGACAATTATCTCATCCTTTCGGCCTCTAGAAATATGAATTTCTCCCGTTTCTTCCAGTTTTCTCACAATGCCAACGAGCTTCTGTTGTGCTTCCTCAACTTCAGCAAGTCTTACTGTGCCCATATACTGCGCTTCATCCTTCATCATTTCCGCCATACGGGCAGACATATTGCCATAGAATACATCCGAAACTTCCTTGTTTGAGCCTTTTAAGGCAATAAGCAGATCTTTTGTATCGACTTCGCGTAAGAATCTTTGAATAGCCATTTCATCAAGGGTAACGATATCTTCAAAGATAAACATCCGCTTTCTTATTTCTTCGGCTAAATTTGGTTCTTTTTTACTAAGTTCTTCTAAAATATATTTTTCTGTGCCTCTGTCGACTTCATTTAAGATGCCGGCTATATGCTTAACCCCTCCTATTTCCGCTAACCCTACCGACATAGTAGAGGAAAATTTCTTTTCCAGTGTCTTTTCCACTTCTCTGATGACATCCGGAGAAGTGCGATCCATGGTGGCAATACGCTCGGCTACTTCTATCTGAGTTTCTCGCGGCAGATCGGCAATAATGCCGGAGGCTTGTTCTGATTTCAGATAAGAAAGAATCAAAGCAATAGTTTGTGGATGTTCATTCTGAATAAACGAGAGAAGATATTTAGGCTCCATTTTCTTGAGAAAGTCAAAAGCTCTGGTCTTTAAGGTTTTGGTAACTTTTTCGATCAAACTATTGGCATTCTGCAAACCGAAAGCTTTGTTCAAAATCTCTTTTGCGTAATCGATGCCACCTTCACTGAAGAATTTCTGAGCTAAACAAAGATTATAAAATTCTTCCATGATCTCATCCATGGCATCTGGACTTAAGTCCTTGATTGTGGCAATTTCTATGGTAAGCTGCTCTATCTCATCATCACGCAGACATTTATAGATATTGGAAGCATGATCCGAACCCAAAGCAATAATGACTGCAGCAGCCTTTCTTTTTGTCGTAACTTTATCATTATCACTCATTTTCTTCATCCTCTTTAAGCCAGGTTCTGATTAGCTGGGCAACTATATCTGGGTTACCTGAGGCAAATTCCTTGATTTGTTTTTTCAGGCTCTGTTCACGCGTCTCACTTAAGACTATTTCATCAACAAGCGGTTTCTTTTCTTGCATTATAGCTGCTACGGGAGCTCCTGTAGTTACTGGAACAGGTTGTTTGATACCTTTAAATCCTTTACGCGCAGGTAGCGTGCGTTCTGAGAAAACTCCTTCTTCGGCAGGTTCTTCATGTTGTTTTTTGCGTTTTTTCTTCATCTTCAGAAGTAGGAATAGAACAAGCGCGATAGCTACTACACCGGCCCCACCTAAATACATGATATTTATGCCAAATAGTTGCATGGGCCCTGCTTCGCCGGTAGTGCTTGCGGCAGCTGCCGCGAAAGAAGTATTGGTAATGTCTACTTTATCTGGCGAAATTCCTGCGGCAAAAGCCACCATCTGCTGATAGTTTGTTATTTCTGCCCCAGTCAGTTCTTTATCATTTATCAGCACAGCCACCGTTATGTCAGTGATTTCATAACCATCACGCTGAATTTGCTCGACTATCTGGTTATTTAGATAATTTGTACTGCTGGTTGCACTGGAACTGCCCGTATTATTCGAACCGGAAGGTGACTGATATGTAGTAACACCATTGCTGGTTGTTCCCGGCACTCCTCCAGAAGAAGACCCTGATCCAATACTTTCCATAGATGAATCCTGGTTGGCAATCAGACCGGAAGTTCCCTGCGCCGGGACATAAGTAGTCTGCTCACTAACTTTTTTATTGACATCAACTACCGTATTGACTGCGATACGTATGGATTCGTAACCAAATATCGGACTTAGAAGCTTGGCAACTTTCGCTTCTATTTCTGCATTAATAACTTTTTCCAGATCCAACTTTGTATAAGAGCCTTCACTCTCGCTGGCATATTGGTTATTTAGTAAGTTACCTGCCGTACTGACAATGGCTACATTTTTACTTTCCAGACCGGTTACGCTTTTAGAGACTAGGGTCTCTATGCCGTTGATCTGTTGGGCGCTTAAATCTACCCCTGGAGCTAAATCAAGAACAACTGAAGCGGAAGCTGCTGCCTTGTCCTCTTCTAAGACAAAAGAATCTTCCTCAGGCATGCTGATGGTGACAATTGAATCATCGACTCCCTGAATCGTTTTGATTGCATCTTGAAGCCTATTTTGTAGTTGAAAGATCAGATATTGCTTTTTCTCATATTCAGTGGTCATAAAACCTGAGCTATTACTAAACAAATCATAATTAAGAGAACTTTGCGGATACCCTTCCGAAGCAAGAGTCATGAGAATTTCGGCTTCACTTTCTTTGGGAACAAGAAGACTGCCATCATTTTGAACCTTGTAATCAATGCCCATCTCATTTAAGATAGATCCTATTTCTCCAGCCTCTTCGGCAGAAAGCCCACTGTACAAAGCAACATATCCGGTCAAATTCATTAGTACCGAAGCAACAATGGCAATTACGACAAGACCAGACGCAACTAAAATAATGCGTTTTTGGGTCTTCTTACTCTTCTCTTGCCAAAACTGTTTAATTTGATCAAATATCTGCTTCATAGAAAACTTCATTTTATCTTATCAACCCTCTGTTTAACTTGATAGCCAACATAGGCGCTTTATGCTATGCTTCTTTGCCCAACCTAGTTTAGTGTTTATAAACTGATATTCATAATCTCATTATAGGCTTCCAGGGCCTTGTTTCTGACCTGAACAAACATTGTAAGAGCTAGTTCAGCTTTGGCCGCATCTATGACGACTGTATGCAGATCATCGACTTGTCCGGTAGCCACCAGCATTTCATCATTTTTAGCGACCGCTTCTGTTTGTTCCATATTTTCCATAGCATTTTTTAAGATGTCTGTAAAAGAGGATTCCGAAGTTTGCGATGAAGTTTGCGATTGGGACAAAGTAGGCTTTATGCTTTCGATTACAGACTGCATATTTACAGGGGGGATCGTTACCATCTAAATCGCTCCTTTATCTGCCAATTTCCAAGGCCTTCGTCGCCATCAGCTTCACCGCATTAAATACCGTGACATTTGCCTCGTAGGAACGAGTGGCCGACATCATGTCGACCATTTCTTCAACCGTATCAATGTCGGGCATCATTACATAGCCGTCAGCATCAGCATCTGGATGGTCAGGATCATAGACTGCCTTTACGGCATTTGCATCCTCAACAATCTCCGATACCTCTACGCCACCTAAATTAGCTTGTTCTAAAGAGTCTAATACGCCACTAAAGGAGCTTTGTCCGGTAGCGGGTCCGAAAACGACCATTTTCTTTTTATAAGGCCCGCCTTCTTCTGTTCTTGTCGTATTAGCATTGGCAATATTAGAAGAGATGACATCCATGCGCAACTTCTGCGCAGTCAATGCGGAGCCACTGATATCAAGTGAATTTAAAAATGACATATGATTATTTCCCTCCACTTAACTAAATTTCAAAGACAAATCTTTATTATTAAACTTAATTTCCGCTTATGGCATATTTCATTCTTGCTAAATCATCAGAAATCAATCTTACCATGGTTTCATATTGTACTTCGGTTCTCGCAAGCTCAATATTTTGCTCGTCAAGATCAACATTATTCCCATCTTCGCCCATTTGGGTCGAATTATTGACAACTACTCTTGGCTCTATTGAAGATACGTCAGCTTCAGAACCATTCAAGGCTCTTTCTAGAACATCTTCAAAAACCACGCTTTGACACTTATATCCAGGCGTCTCCGCATTGGCCAGATTATTGGAAATTACTTTTTGCCTAAGCCACAAAGCATCTAAGCTTTTTTGGGCAATTATTAAATTTTTTGAATTTAAAAAATCTTGCATTGTTTACCTCCTTGCCGCTTCTATGTTTTAACTTATTAATATATTTATAGTGTAACTATGTATTTTTTTACAATATTAACGCATTAACCTATTTTGGGGAAAATAAAATAGAGTATTTGCATTCTGCTTTTCTTCATGCCTTATACTGCAATTACTCTAAATAAAAACAAAAAATAAGTAATGCAATTCGGCAACTGGCTACCATTTTACAGGCCCTATAGCTTTGCGTCACCATCTTTCGATTGGCTTTGCTATTATCGTTGATACTTATAATCTATTTGTAACAAAATTAATTTTTATTTTTTAATTTTCAAGCAATTTCATACAATTTATTTTATGTTTAGATTCTATAACAAATTATTCCATATTTCAATAACTTTTTACTAAATTTTATAATTTTTTTTGTAAATATGTCGAAATATATTATTTTGTCAATAACCTATATTTTGTTCGTGTTTTTTATACATTTCAGATGCAATAAACTATATTTATTTTTATGTGCTGCTAGCACCATATAATTGTGCTTGTATTGTGCTTGTATTGTGCTTGTATTGTGCTTATATTGTGATTGTTTTGTGAAATTTTTATTCTTTTATTATTGTGTTTTAATAGAGCTAATTTTTTTATATTAAAAGACGATATATTTTCATGAAAATAGATTTTTAACAAAGGAGCCGAGAAAAAATGTCTATAAGCGCAACAAGCAGTACTACCACTGGCAGCACTAGTCGCATCAGCGGCTTGGCTTCTGGACTAGATACTGACAGCATAGTAGAAGATCTCACGGCGGCTACACAAACCAAAATAGATAAAGCAAAACAACAACAACAAATACTTGAATGGAAGCAAGAAGATTATCGCAGCGTCCTGACGAGTTTGTTCGATTTTAACGAAACTTATTTTGGAACTTCTTCATCAAGTATTTCTATAGGCGACACGCTGAACAATCTTGCGGCAACTAGTTCAAATGAAAGCTATGTTTCTGTTGTCGCCGGAGATAGCGCTACATCCGGTAGCGTCTATATAAGCGACATAACAAGCTTAGCTACTGCAGCCAAGCTGACTAGCTCGTCTACCATCAGTCCCGATTTGTCTTTCACAGTTGACACGGGCAGCCTTAGTTCGCTTGGCGGTACTACAATGAATGTAACTCTAGATGGCACCACAGAGACCCTAACATTTTCATCTACGGCCACCTATAGCTCAGCTGACGATGTTGCCACGGAGCTCAATACGCTCTTGGAGGACGCTTTCGGATCAGGAAGGGTTACAGTAACAAATACTGATGGTGTTCTTACTTTTACCGCTACTGATAATAGCGTCGTTAAAATAGCCGATTCGGATAATGAGGGATCGGAAGCTTTAGATATTCTTGGATTTGATGCAGATACAGAGATCTGTTCCAATAGATTAGACTTGAGCAAAACCTTAGCCGATTATTCCGACCTGTTCGGCACTGATACAACCTTCGCCTGCACCATCAATGGAGAAGAATTTTCCTTTGAAAACACTACTACCTTAAGCAAAGTCATCTCCACTATCAATTCCAGTGACGCCGGCGTCACTATTTCTTATTCCAGTATCAGCGATAAATTCACTATTGCCTCTGATGAAACTGGAACAGGCTCAAGCGTAGAAACATCAGACACTTCCGGTTCCTTTTTAAGTACGATAATGGGCGGAAGCGGTACTTCGACCGCTGGCACAAATGCCGTAGTTAAACTAAGTTTAGATGGCAGCACTGATGAATCAAGCATGATCACCATCACCAGAAATTCCAACACTTTTACTATTAATGGAACAACATATACCTTAAACGGCAAGGCCAGCGGCACAGAAACAGAAGGTGTTAATGTAAAGGTTTCCTTAGATACCGAAGCAATCGTGGATAAAATAACCGAGTTTGTTAACGACTACAACGAATTGATCGGCTCTATAACCGACTTGCTTTATGAAGAGCGCGACAGTGATTTTCAGCCGCTCACCGATTCTGAAGAAGAAGATTTAACCGATGATGAAATTGAAAAATGGAATAAAAGCGCCAGCGCCGGATGGCTGCGAAATGATACTTATTTAACAAGTATATATACCGCGCTCAGAAGCTCTCTTTATACCGCCGTAGAAAACTTGGATGGGTCAGGAGATGACATCAAATTTATACTCGCTGATATAGGCATCACCACCTCTGATTACACTGAAAACGGTAAATTAACGATCGATGAAGATACGCTACGTGAGGCCTTAGCGGAAGATGCCGAAGGGGTATTGACCCTTTTCACCCAGGAATCTTCGATAAGTTATTCTTTGTATAATTCAAGCGAAAACAAAGAAACACGTTATAATGAATCAGGCCTCTTGTGGAGAGTCAACGATATCATCAAAGCCAATATCAATACGGTAGGAACCAAAGGCGCCCTAGTCCGTCTGGTTGGCAACCCTAATACAGGGTATATCGGTACCTACACCTATAGCGAAAAATTAACTGATATAGCAGAAACTATTGAGGACTTGGAAGACAAGCTTGAGGATGAACAAGAACGCTATTACGCTAAGTTTACCGCTATGGAAACATCCATTAATTCATTGAATGCCCAAAGCTCCTGGTTATCCGCACAAACAGCAAGTTAAGACTGTGAGGTAAAATAAATGGAATCCAATAACCAATATAAAAAATATCGCGACATATCGGTATATACATCTACTCCAGGTGAACGAGTGATTCTTTTATATGATGAGACGTTAATGCAGATCAATAGAGCGATTCTCCATATCAGAAAAAATGAAATAGGCGCTGCGCACAATAATATCATAAAAGCCGAAAAGATCATCCTCTATATGATTGATATTCTTGATCTTCGTTACCCGATCTCCCAAGATCTATTGAAATTTTATAAATATATATATCTGCAACTGGTGGATGCAAATGTTGCAAAGGATGAAAATATACTTCAAAAAATACTTGTATACGTCAAAGAATTAAAAGATATTTGGCAACAGGTAGAAAAAGAAGTCCGGCAAAAAAATGAAGGCCAGAGGAATTTAATATGAAAAATATAAAACAATGCACAGTAAAGGAACTTCTTGCTCTAGCAGATGAAAAATTAACATATTTACAAGCCATTAAAAAAAATCTCTATTTTCTTTATGACAATATAGAAAAAATTGAAAATGATGAGATTATGACTCAGTTTAAAAAACAATCCATATATATGGAACAAATCAATGATCTCGATGAAAAATATCAATCATTGCTCCATGCCAACTATCGGGAAATCCCTTCTTCTTTACTTCTTATCCCTACGGAAGTAAAAAATGAAGAAGATCTGCCTAAAAGATTTTATGTTCTAAACTTAAAATTAAAAGAACAGTGGGCTCTGCTTTGTGAGATTGCGGTTATAAATGAAAAAACAAAATTAAAAACCCAAAATATTCAAAATGAATTAAAAAACAAGATAAAACTTATTGTCCGGCAGAAAAGGATTATCGATCATTATTATTCATTTGGCAAAAACCAGACCGGAATCTTTTTCGATTACAAAGAAGGAAAAAAAGCTTAAGGCTTTTTACACCTTTTTCTCTTTTTCTCTAAATCAAATTTAGTTGTTTTATTAAACTTTTTAATAAAATGAGCTAAGACCAATTATAACCAAATGCTGGCCTTTTGATGGAATTCAGCTCTGGTTCTTATTTGATTTATATGCCACGCGCAGCATGGTAATTGCAAGGAGGACATCTTATGGATATTGCAAGCATCTTAGGCATAGTTGTCGGCTTGGGTTGTGTAATATTGGGTTTTACAAGTGATGGCGGAAGCGTAAAATCACTCGCAAATATCCCGGCTTTTATGATTGTTTTCGGCGGAGCTTTTGGCGCCACTGCTATCTCCTATGGAATAGAAGAATTGAAAAAGCTGCCGTCTCTTATTAAGCAAACCTTTAAAAGCCCAAAATCAAATATTTCCGTGACCATAGATTATATTGTCATGCTTTCAGAAAACGCCCGTAAAGAGGGACTTTTAAGTATTGAAAAAATTATTGAAGAGACCAGTACAAAAGCTCCCGACCCCCTTTTGAAACGGGGAATAATGATGGTTATCGACGGCGTGGATCTGGAACAGATCCGAGAATTACTGGAAACGGAAATATCTGTTTACGAAGCACAAGCCAAAACAGAAATTTCCATCTTTGAGGCCCTCGGCGGATATGGCCCTACATTTGGTATGGTAGGAACTATTATGGGACTTGTGCGGGTCCTCTCCAATATGGATTCGCCGGAAGAGATGGTTAGTTCCATTGCTGTCGCCTTTATCGCGACCCTTTATGGTGTTGCTAGTGCCAACCTCCTCTTTTTACCTATGGCTAGTAAATTAAAATTACGTCTTAAACAATACATTTTAGGAAAAGAAATGATCATTGAAGGGGTATGCGCTATCCGTAATGGTATTAACCCCAAAATGCTCCGCGATAAGCTTTCCGTTTACATTCAGGATGAAGCTAATCTGAAAAAAGGGAAAAAAGGCAGCCCCGCAGTAAAGGAGGAGAAAAAGAGTGACAAGAAGAAAGGGCGGTAAAGAAGGGGAAAAGGAAAAAGACAGTAGTGAACGTTGGCTTTTGACTTACTCCGATATGATGAATAACCTGCTCATCCTGTTTATGGTCCTTTATGCGATGAGTGTTATAGATATGGCTAAATTTGAGGCACTGGCAAATGAACTAAAAAATGCTCTCTCCACATCTGAGGCCCCTATGACTGATAAAGATTTGTCTCAAGAATACAAGGAACTTGCTGCAAGCAAAGATGTAGCAGATACAGCTTCCCAAATGGCCGCCCAAGAAGCTGCACAGCAAGGCACTGATCAATTTGACCAGGTCTATGAAAAACTACAAGAAAAAATACAAGAAAGCGGTTATCAAGAACAGATAACTTTGGAAAAAGGCGATAATTACATTAAAATAAAATTTGGCGATAATGTATTATTTTATCCTGACAGTCCTGCGATGAAAACGGATGAGGTGCAAGTCCTAAAGATTATCGGAGATATATTATATAGTATCAATCCTTTGATTCAAAGTATTGAAATAGCGGGACATACTGCTACGACAGGCAATCAAACTGATAGTTCTTTTTCTTGGGAGCTCTCCTCTGGAAGAGCTATTGCTGTTTTAGATTATCTTGTGCATAATTGCAGTTTGCCGGAAGCCAAAATGTATATCTCCGGATTTTCTCGTTATCACCCCGTTGCCAGCAATGAAAGTGAAGAGAGTAGAAAACTAAACAGACGGGTAGAGATCAAGATTACCAGGGTCGAGAAAGCAGCTTCATAACAATTATCTACAAATTATCTTATTATTTTTCTTTTTGTTTACTACTAAAGTCAAGCTTTTAGCTTGACTTTTTGTTTTATATGTGTTTGACTATATTTAACTAAATATTTTTTATACAGGTGCAGAAATTTATTTGTGAAAAGGGAAATGGGTGTAAATCCCATGCGGTCCCGCCGCTGTAATGGAAGAGTTCCCCCAATAAACCACTGAGAAATCGGGAAGGTTGGGTGGAGCATTGACGCCAAAGCCAGAAGACCTGCCTGTATTCTTAACAGACCAACTCTACGGACGATAGGGGGTGTTCTTTTTGTGTTCTTTTGATACTAAAAAAACACTGAATCCATCTTGCCTTAGCATGAGCCTAGTCAAGATGGATTTTGCTTGTTTAGTGGCAAAAAAACGGCAATGGGAAGATATCTGAAACAAGAAGCAACTAAACTAATTTGATCCATTATTTTTAAAAAGGAGTATTTTTATGAAAGCAAAAAACTGCATCTTGTGGATATTGATAATAATGCTGACCTGCATTTTCTCTCCCCCTGGCATCACAAATGTCCTAGGCATGGAATTACCAGCTTATAATGTTTTGGCTGCCGGTGACCATGATACGGAACTGAATCAGATCGACCAGGCTATAGACAATATCAGCAATTATTACGCTGATTCAGCAGACGCGTATCAAGATGGCTGGAAGGTAATGGAAATGTCCCTCTTGGGGAGAAAAACGGATGTTTTAGATAATTCAGGTACTCTCATCCAATATATCGAGCAGGCCACTTCCGAGATCAATCCTGCTTCTCTTTCCAGCTATGCTAAAGCAGCAATCGTTCTTACTTCTCTGGGAATGGATGTAGAGAATCTAGATGATTATGGTTCATTTATCGATAGTAAAGGAAACCCTGTTACGAATCTGATAGCAAATATAGCCAATTTCTCAAGTGATTTGGATATCTACGGCGCTCCCTTTGCCTTGCTGGCATACGACTGCGCTCCTTATCAAGAACCTGCCGGCTGCACTATCACACGGGAAGATATAATCAATTATCTTCTGGATGCGCAGCTCGCTTCCGGGCTTTGGGATGACGGTTATGCGGCAGCCTTCGGCTTTAAAGATGTCGATACCACCGCTATGGTCATCGTTGCTCTCGCTCCCTATTATAATAATTATCCGGCGGATGCAAATATAGAGGCAGCCATCACTACCGCACTGGATGATGCGGTAGCTGCCCTTTCAGCAGCTCAGGAAGATAATGGTGCCTTTTCCAGTTGGGGAAGCGTCAACAGTAATTCCACTTCTATGGTCGCCCTAGCTCTTGTTAGCTTAGGCCTCGACCCAAGCAGTGATCCAGCTTTTGTCAAGACAGTAGGCGACGTATCTTCAAGCATCTTAGATGGAATAATGGCTTTTCAGACCGACAGCGGGCTCTTCGGCTGGGACAGCAATACAACCTTCAATGATTTGGCAACCGAACAGGTACTACGCTCTTTGATTGCCCTCAAATTATATTATAATAATGAGGTGCCCACCTATTTTTATCAGTTTGGGGAACCTGATCTTGCTCCGAAGACTTTGACCGGTATTGAACTAATAAGCGCTCCCAGCAAAACAACATATTATCTTAATGATGATTTTGATCTTTCCAGCTTATCCATAAATGCTACTTATTCAGGGGGAATTAAAGAGTCTCTTGTTATTTATGACGATATGATTAATGGTTATGATAACCAAACTACTGGAACGCAAACTATAACCATCACTCACCAGGGCTTTTCCTGTTCCTTTAATGTGCAGGTCAAAAAAGCTTCCTCCGGCAGCGGCGGCAGTACGACTGAGGAAGCCCCGACCGTCAGCTTAAAGGTGTTGGATAATCAAAACGACTCTATTTTATTCCTAACTGAAATAGAAATTACTACCGGCGATTCGGTACTGGATGTTTTACAAAAAGCCCTTAAAGCAGAAGGTATAACTTATAGTATTAAAAACGGCTATGTGAAAGGAATCAACGGCCTTTATGAAAAAGATAACGGCCCTAACAGCGGCTGGCTTTATACTGTGAACGGTGATTCTCCTTCCGTAAGCGCTGATACCTATGAGCTCGACGGTGGAGAAAAAATCGTTTTTTATTACACCGATGATTATACCGTAGGTAATAATTTTGAGGAAGAAGAAACCACTGAAGAAGAAACAACGACCGATACCAGCAGCGAGAACAACACCACACTTACTTTCCCAGATATTAACAACGTATCTTCATGGGCTAAGGAAAGCGTTATCAAAGCCGCCGAAGCAGGAATAATCCACGGAGATGACAAAGGTAATCTCATCCCCAAGACCCTGTAAGTCGGGCCCAGTGGATTGTCATGCTGCTTAATCTGCGCCAAGAACAGTTACCTACCCAATATGAAAGCGTCTTTTCTGATGTAGCTGGCAATTCCTGGTGTTGGAGCTATATCCAAAAGGCTTCCGCAATGGGTATTATCTCCGGCAAACCTGACGGCAGCTTCGGCTCCGGGGAAGCTCTTAGCAGAGAAGATTTAGCGGTAATTATTGCCAATCTTTATGGATTACAACCGCCTGCTGATATTCCAGCCATTGCCGATAAAGACAAAGCTGCTACGTACGCTCTTCCCTCATTATATGCAGTCTATCAGGCAGGCATCATGACCGGCGATGGTCAGAATATCAACCCCAAAGGGATTTGCTCAAGGCGAGAAGCTATTACTATTGCCATCAGGCTGACTGAATTATATACCCTCTCTTAAAAGGTTTACTGATGCCACCTTTCATTAGAAAGGTGGCATTTTTTGTTGCCAATTTCTCCCTAATCCCAACCCCCTTATATTTGCCAGTTAAGAAGCTCTAAAAATATTTGGCCGGCAGGGAATGATTATTGACAAAAAATTCTAATACATGTTATGATATTTTTAAACAGATATTAAAACATTGTTTAAAAAGTTGTTTAACCCTTTATAGTTATGTTTTATATTAAAAATAATATAAAATTAAAATCAAAGGAAAATCCGAAAGCGGTTAAAGGTGAAGAATATGACTACAGCTATACATAAATCAGATAAAGACATATCTACAAAAGAAAATATCCTTCGCGCTACTTTACTTTTGATTAAGGACGAGGGGTTTGAGCACTTGACCACCAGGAAAATTGCTTCTATAGCTGGGGTCAATATTTCTTTAGTAAATTATTATTTCGGCTCTAAAGAAAAACTGCTTAATGAGGCGTTACGGGTAATTTTAGACAAATTAAACGAATGCTTTATTCCTTTGGATGATGAAAGTTTACCTCCCAAGGAAAGGCTGCATCTTTTTTTATTAAATTATATCGAGCATTTGCATCAATATCCCAAAGCAATCTGGGGGATGATTTCTCAATGCTTGCCTTCTCCGGAAGCACAATTTGAATTAGCAAGATTTTTGCATGCTACCGGTTTTAAAAAAGTACAAAAGACTATCCAAGAAATAACCGCTAACGATTCTCGGGAAGAAAACTTACTTATTACCCTCCATCTTTTCTGCGCCGTATTTTTACCTATCCTGGCCGAACCGGTTATGTCACTAGCCGGTCAAGAATTTTCACCTTCGGCGGAAAAGCAAATAGAGATAATGATGCGTTTTTTCTCACCTCTTAATTAACATAAGTTTATTAATTCTTACTTTTAACATATAAGGCTAGTAAAATTTTTGCTTGGTCTTTGCGCTTAACTACTGGAAGGAAGTGACCTAGTATATGAAAAAACAAAGACCTTCTTTATTTATGGGTTTGGATATCGGGTCGACAACCATCAAAACAGCTATTTTAGATACACGGGGCAATCTCGTATATAGCCTGTATGAAAGGCACTTTTCCGATATTCGCGCCTCTATCGGTGATATTATCAATAAAACTTTTGTGCAGTTGGGTAATGTCACTGTCGCTCCGGTGATCACCGGTTCCGGCGGCATTACGCTGTCCGAATTATTGGGCGTTCCCTTTGTCCAAGAAGTTATCGCTTGCTCCAAAACTATTGAAAAGCTTATCCCCCAGACAGATATTGCCGTCGAACTAGGCGGAGAAGATGCTAAGATTACATATTTTGGGTCCAGCATCGAACAAAGAATGAACGGCGCCTGTGCCGGTGGTACCGGAGCTTTTATTGATCAGATGGCCTCTTTGCTGCAAACAGATGCCATGGGATTAAATGAGCTGGCCAAAAATCATAAAGTTATCTATCCTATTGCCTCCCGTTGCGGAGTTTTTGCAAAAACTGACATCCAGCCGCTCTTAAATGAAGGTGCGGCCAAAGAAGATATTGCAATATCTATTTTCCAAGCTGTAGTCAATCAGACTATCAGCGGCTTAGCTTGTGGCAAGCCTATACGTGGTCGAGTAGCTTTTTTAGGCGGGCCCCTCTATTTCCTGCCTCAATTACGCAACCGCTTCATCGAAACACTGAAGCTTAAAAAAGATGAGATCATTTTCCCTGACAATTCACAGCTTTTCGTGGCCATGGGAGCGGCTTATGCCGCAATGGAACCAAAAAACTGTTCTTCTTTTTCCATCTCGGAATTACAAGAAAAAATCGCTGCTTTTGAGGAAGATAATCTAGTAGATTTAAACATCTTGCGCCCGCTTTTTACGGATGATGCTGATCTTGAAGAATTCCGCCAGCGTCATAGCGGAACCCGTGCCAAAACTAAAGACATCTTAACCCATCAGGGAAAGGTCTTTTTAGGCATTGATGCCGGCTCTACGACCTCTAAAGCTGTCTTGATCGATGAAGACGGCGCAATACTTCATTCTTATTATGGTAACAATAACGGCGAACCGATTGATCTCTGCGCCAATATCCTACGGGATTTTTATCAAAAAATGCCGCCTGGTACATATATCGCCAATAGCGCTGTTACCGGTTATGGCGAATCTTTAATCAAAGCCGCCTTGCAAGCAGATATCGGCGAAGTAGAAACCATCGCACATTATAAAGCAGCGGAATGTTTTTTACCCGGCGTAGAATTTATCATTGATATCGGCGGACAAGACATGAAAGCCATCAAGATCAAAAATGGCGTCATTGAAAGCATCCTCTTAAATGAGGCTTGTTCTTCCGGTTGCGGCTCTTTTATCGAGACTTTTGCCCATTCTTTAGGCATGAGCGTCGCCGAATTCGCCACTGCCGCCACCAACTCCAGACAACCTATTGATCTAGGCAACCGCTGTACCGTTTTCATGAATTCCAAAGTTAAACAAGCCCAAAAAGAAGGCGTCAGCCTGGCTAATATTTCAGCCGGACTTTCTTATTCGGTAATTAAAAATGCTCTTTTTAAAGTTATCAAATTGCGCAATCCTGAAGAGCTGGGAGAAAAAATACTGGCTCAAGGCGGTACTTTTTACAATGACGCCATATTGCGCGCTTTTGAGCTGGAAACAGGTACGGAAGTCATCCGTCCTGACATTTCTGGCCTGATGGGAGCCTTTGGTGCAGCCCTTATTGCCCAAGAACGCTACACTGCTGATCACAAATCAACGCTAATCTCTTCGGAGCAATTAGATACTTTCTCATACAAGCAATCTTCTCGTTATTGCAGTAAATGCACCAATAAATGTCTTTTGACCGTTACTCATTTTGATAGCGGCAGGGATTACATATCAGGTAACCGTTGTGAAAAAGGGGCTGATCTGCCCGCTCCAGCAAAAGATTTACCCAATCTTTTTCAGTATAAATACAACCGGATGTTTGACTATCAGCCTCTAGCAAAAGAAGAGGCCCCCATGGGAGAAGTAGGTATCCCCCGGGCGCTCAATATGTATGAGAATTATCCCTTCTGGCATACTTTCTTTACTCAGCTGGGTTTTAGGGTAGTCCTTTCACCCAAATCTACGAAGGCAGTTTTTGAAAAAGGAATGGAGTCAATACCCTCGGAAGCAGCTTGCTATCCAGCCAAACTGGTTCATGGTCATATCATGCATTTGATAGAGAAAGGGGTAAAATTCATTTTCTATCCCGCAGTAACTTTTGAATATAAAGAATTCTTCAAAAGCGATAACCATTTTAATTGTCCAGTTGTCGCGGGTTATCCGGAAGTAATCAAAAATAATATGGATGAATTACGTGAAGAAGGCATCCATTATCACTTCCCCTTCCTCAGCTTCAATAACCGGGATAAAATGAAAAGAACCTTGTTTGAGGAATTGGCCAAGTTTAAGATCAGTCGTAAAAAAATAGAAATGGCCGTAGATATGGCCTGGGAAGAAATGCTCTGCGTCAGAGAAGATATCCGTAATAAAGGCGAAGAGGTTCTGCGCTTCATGGAGGAAACAGGCACTCCCGGCATCGTTTTAGCGGGACGCCCTTACCATGTCGACCCAGAAATCAATCATGGCCTTGATCAGATCATCACTGCTGAAGGTATGGCGGTCTTGACAGAAGACAGCATTTGCCACTTGGAACCGATACATCGGCCACTCCGAGCCAGAGACCAATGGTCTTATCATTCCCGTCTCTATGCCGCTGCCTCTTATAGTACCTTGCGCGAGGATCTGCAACTCATTCAACTAACTTCTTTTGGCTGTGGTCTGGATGCTGTGACCTCCGACCAGGTAGCTGAAATACTTCATGCGAGAAATAAAATCTATACTCTTATCAAAATAGATGAAGGCAGCAATTTAGGAGCTATACGTATCCGTATACGCTCTTTGAAGGCAACGTTGTCGGAAAAACATCAGAATAGGCACCTCATAGAAGTAAAAGAACATACCGAGGCCAGCGAAAAGCTGATATTCACCGATGAAATGCGTGCTCGCCATACTATCCTTTGCCCACAGATGTCTCCCTTTCATTTCCAATTTATTAATACCGCCTTTTCCAGCGCCGGTTATAATTTTGTCGTTTTAGATAAGGCCGATAGGGGTGCAATAGAGGAAGGCCTGCGCTATGTGCATAATGATGCTTGCTATCCTTGCATCATGGTAACGGGACAGCTAATGCAGGCACTAAAAAGCGGCAAATATGATCCACATAACACCTCGGTAGTCATATCACAGACCGGCGGCCCTTGCCGGGCTACCAACTATGCGTCTTTTATCCGCAAAGCGCTAAAAGATGCCAAAATGGAATACATTCCGGTCATCGCCCTCAGTTTTCAAGGAATTGAAGTCCATCCTGGATTTATTTATCCAGCAGCTATGCTCAAAAGAGTGGCTATAGCTGTAATTTACGGTGATCTCTTCATGAATGTCTTACTCCGCACCAGACCTTACGAAGCAGTTCCCGGAGCGGCTAACGCTCTTTATGAAGAGTGGGTCGCTAAAGCTCAGAAAAATGTTGTGGAAGGTAGTTGGAGGCAATTCAAACGTAACGTCAAGGCCATTGTCCATGATTTTGATAATCTGCCACTTTTGGATATCAAAAAACCCCGCGTTGGTTTAGTGGGAGAAATATTGGTAAAATTCCATCCGGATGCCAACAACAATGTTGTAGACATTGTGGAGGCTGAAGGTGGCGAAGCCGTAATGCCGGGGCTCCTTGATTTCGTCAATTATTGCTTATACAATACCTTCTTTAAGCACCGTTATACGGAAGGCACTCTCAAGGGAAAATTCATTGGCAAGATCGGCATAGCCGGACTGGAAATTTGCCGCTCCAGTATAACTAAGGCCTTGAAAAAAAGCAAACGCTTTAGCCCGCCCACAAAAATCAATAAACTGGCAAAAATGGCCCAAGAGGTCGTCTCTCTCGGACATCAATCCGGTGAAGGCTGGTTGCTAACAGCCGAAATGGTAGAATTAATTCATAGCGGCGCACCTAATATCATCTGTATGCAACCTTTTGCCTGCCTGCCTAACCATATTACAGGACGTGGTGCTCTCAAAGAAATACGGCGCATATATCCTAACTCCAATGTTTTGGCTGTAGACTACGACCCCGGAGCCAGTGACGCAAATCAGGTCAACCGCATTAAATTGATGATGTCCATTGCCCTGAAAAATATGGAACAGAGCCAGCCGAACCCAGCTGATTTACACTTACCAGATGACATCACACCGGAAGAAGATATTGTTGAGATTGAAACTACAGATACCCAAGAAAAGATAAGTTAAATAAATAAGAAAAAGAGGCGAGAAATTAGCCTCTTTTTCTTATTTATTTATAACTCTCCTAGGAAGTAAACTTTTTGGCATATTGTTTTGGAGAAACCCCGATCACCTTTTTAAAGGTGCGGATAAAATGGGAATTATTATTAAAACCGGACATCTCACCTACCCGTTGAACAGGTAATTGTTGCTGTAATAACTCACGCGCCTTAAGTAGGCGGCGATGGATAACATATTCCATAACCGTAAATCCGGTCGCTTTTTTAAAGATAGCACAAAGATGAAATTTATTAATATAAAAATTGGAGGCTAAAATATCCAAAGAAATCTGCTCATCCAGGTGGTCCTGAATATAGCGAAGAATTGGCAACATCTGGGAAAATTCGGCGGTATTTTCATGATCTGGAGGTGTCTTTATATCACGATAAAGAGGATTGATAAATAACAGTATCTCTGCCAAAGCAATCTTACGATTGATATCGCCGCCATATGCTTCATCGTCATACGCTTTTTGTGCTTTATGAATCAGGCGGATTAAATAACGTGCATCTTCCTGTGAAAGCGATATACAATGAACAAAACCTTCCGGCCTGCTTTGAAAACAATCCAAAAGATTACTGCGGCGACTACAAAGATCAGCTATCATTTCCTGTTTAAAATGTATGACATACCTTTCATAATAACCATCAACCGAACTTCGATGAAGATCCATGGTATTAAAAATAAAAAGATTATTCTTCGCTATAGGATAAATACTATCTCCTACAAAAAAGAATCCGCCTTTAGAAACTGTAAGTATAATCTCCAAAAAATCATGAAAGTGATAAGCATCCATCTTCCATTGTGTGTCTTTATTATGCTGTACTTCTATCCCAGCTACGGGATCTTTTATTTGAACCATTTAAACCCTTCCTGCCTTCTGCTAAATTATCATTTTCTTTAATAATAAACTAAATTTTACAATAGTAATTGGAAAAAATCTACAAAAAATAAAATAATCTATACCTAATGTCTATATAATAATACTTTTCCCCAATATATGCAAACATTTCTTGATAAAAAGCAAAGATTTTACATATATTTTAATGTATGCTATAGAAGAGCTTTTGCTTTATTAACCCAAGGAGGTGGCTTTTGTGGATGAAACCGTAAAAGCAATGACTACGGAATTTGAAGAATATCTTAGAGACGAATCACGCGTCGTGGGAGAAGCACAAAGTATCTCTTTTCCCAAAAGCGAGGAGGATGTGCTAGAGGTAGTTTCTCTGATGCGCAAATCAAAGAATCCGATAACCATTCAGGGAGCACGTACAGGCCTTGCAGCATCCGCTGTCCCTAATGGCGGACATATCATGAATATGGGCAAGATGAATAAGATACTCGGCGCGCGTTTCGATGAGAAAGAAAATAAATTCTATCTCCGACTGCAACCGGGCGTTTTGCTTTCTCAATTGCGCAAGATCCTCTTAAATAAAAATTTTGAAACAGAAGGTTGGAGTAACGAATCTAAATCCGCCCTAGCTAATTTTGCCCCTGGTCAATGGTTCTTCTCTCCCGACCCTACCGAAACCTCCGCTTCCATCGGCGGCATGATCTCATGTAATGCTTCCGGAGCTAGGACCTTCTTTTATGGACCGACCCGCAATTATATTTCAAGCATGCGTATCGTACTAGCTAATGGTAGCGTAGCGGAACTAACACGAGGAGGCCAAAAGGCTAAGGGCAAGATTTTTTCCCTGGATACTCTTGACCTTCACCGCATTATCAGTAATTTGCCAGATTACCAGATGCCCAATGTCAAAAATGCCTCCGGCTACTTTGTCCGAGAAGACATGGACCTGATTGATTTTTTCATCGGCGCCGAAGGTTCCTTGGGTATCATCACTGAAATAGAAGTTATTTTGCTGCCTTCTCCTAAAGCTATTTGGGGCATAACTAGTTTCTTTCCAAATGAAAAAACAGCCTTGCGCTTTGTTCGTGCCCTGCGGGGAGAAAAAGTGGAGGGCGCAGATATTTTCAACAAGAAACCTGTTGCCATAGAATTTTTTAATCATTATGCTCTGGACTTGCTCCGCAAACAAAAAGAAGAAAGTACAGCCTTTGCCGGTATCCAGGAATTGAAGGATTCTTATCATACCGCTGTTTACACAGAGTTTCACGGTGATAGTGACCAGGAATTATGGGAAGTGGTCGCCAAGCTGGGGACTCTGATCGGACAATTAGGCGCCGACGAAAATAATACCTGGGTAGCGAATAATGACCGGGATATGGAAAAGCTGCTTTCTTTCCGGCATGCAGTGCCAGAAAGCGTCAATATGCTTATTGACCAACGCCGCAAGAGCGATCCCACTCTCACCAAGCTGGGAACGGACATGGCCGTGCCCGATGCCTATTTAGACAAGGTAATGGATATGTACAACTCCGACTTAGCTTTAAAAGGATTGGAATTCGTTATCTTCGGACATATCGGCAATAATCATGTCCATGTCAATATCCTGCCGCGTAACGCTGAGGATTATAAAACAGGTAAAGAATTATACTTGCAGTGGTCGCGTCAGGTGGTTGACTGGGGCGGCACCGTTTCCGCCGAGCATGGCGTGGGTAAGCTGAAGAGAGCTTTCTTGCTGGAAATGTACAAAGAATATGGTATCGGGCAAATGCGTGAGTTAAAACGTCTTTTTGACCCGCAAGGCATGATCAATGCCGGCAATATGTTCACTTTTAATTAAGAAAGGCGGGAAGACAGTTGAGAATCATTGTTTGTGTCAAACAGGTCCCTTCCACTAATGAAGTGAACATGGACCCTGTCACCAATACTATCATCCGTGAAGGGATAGAGTCTGTGCTCAATCCTTTCGATACTTATGCCGTAGAAGAAGCCATCCGCATCAAATCCGCTTTAGGCGGCAGCATCGCCACCATCAGCATGGGTATACCTACAGTAGAAGAAATACTGCGTGATACCTTAGCTTTGGGAGCGGACGAAGGTCTTTTGCTGACCGACCGCGCTTTTGCCGGAGCGGACACCTTAGCCACTGCTTATACTCTGGCTAACGGAGTTAAAAAGCTGGCACCCTTCGACTTGATTATCTGCGGCAAACAGGCTACCGACGGCGATACTGCACAGGTAGGACCTAGCCTCGCCGTACAATTGGACATCCCTCATGCTACAGATATCAGCCATATCGAAAGTATTGACGAGAAAAAGATCGTCTGCCGTCGCCTCACCGATGACGGCTATGAACTTTTAGAAATGGATCTACCGGCACTGATAACCGTAGTCAAAGAAATCAATATACCCAGGCTTCCTTCCATCGCCGGCATTCGTGCTTCCAAAAAGGCCAGCATAAAAAAAGTTGGCGTAAATGATTTAACGGTGGATGAAAGCAGATTAGGATTAAAGGGCTCCCCCACTCAGGTAGTAAAAACATTCATCCCCAGCCATGATGTTGATTGTGAGATCATTACCGGCAAGCCGGAGCAGCAAGCAGCTACTTTAGTGCAAAGATTGACCGAGAAAAATCTACTCGACTTTTAAAGGAGGCATCATAGAACATGGATATAAAGATCATCAAAGAAAATTGCATGGGCTGTGAGGCCTGTGTATCATCTTGCCCATTTGGTGCTATATCGATGGAAGACGGCATCGCCGTTATTTCCGATGCTTGTACTTATTGCGGCTCCTGCGTGGACTCTTGCCCTGCCGAAGCCATTGAGCTTACTAAAGATGAAGTTATCCACAAAGATATCAGCAGCTATAAAGGGATATGGGTATTTGCCGAACAGAATGAAGGGCATTTGCGCAGCGTGGCTTTAGAACTTCTGGCAGAAGCGCAAAAGTTAGCTGCAGACCTCAAAACAGATATCACAGCCGTGCTGATAGGCGCTGATGTCTCTAAATTAGCACCGCAACTGATAGCACATGGTGCCGATAAAGTATTACTAGCCGATGAACCTTTCCTCAAAGATTTCAATGATGAAGTTTATACGGAAGTTATGGTCGATGCAGCAAATAAATACCGCCCCGACATCATCTTGATGGGCGCTACTACCAATGGACGTTCCTTCGCTCCACGGGTTGCCGCCTCCCTGAAAACCGGTCTGACCGCAGACTGCACTGTTTTGCGTGTCAATACAGAAACAGGTCTTTTAGAACAAACACGACCGGCTTTTGGCGGCAACTTGATGGCAACTATTATTTGCCCATATCACCGTCCGCAGATGGCAACTGTACGGCCAAAAGTGTTTAAGCCACTGCCCACGGATGAAAAAAGAAGTGGTGAGATCATCCGCCTCCATACCAAAGCCCCGCAAAAACTGCGCCTACGTAAACTTTCCAATATTAATGCAGCAGCTGAAGGCATCAGCTTAGCCGACGCAGATATCATCGTGGCCGCAGGCCGGGGCATTGGTTCCGCTAAAAATATGCATTTGGTAGAAGAATTGGCCTCGCTTTTAGGCGGCGCAGTAGGTTCCTCGCGTCCTTTGGTCGATACTGGCTGGATTCCTTATAAACATCAAGTAGGCCAAACCGGTAAAACAGTCGGGCCGAAACTATATATCGCTTGCGGTATTTCCGGTGCCATCCAACATTTAGCAGGCATGTCTTCCGCCGAGACGATCGTGGCTATCAACAGCGACCCTGAAGCTCCCATTTTCCAGATAGCTCATTATGCTTTGATCGGTGATTGCACAGAAATCTTACCGGAATTGATTGCCCAAGTAAAGGCGATAAAAGCGCAGAATAATTAAAAAACTTTCTTAAAAAAGGATTATATGGGCCCAAAAGAGAAAAAATCAGGAATAAAGAGAAAGGACGCCCATATGAATAAACAAAAGATCATAGATTTTCATATCCATTTTTTCCCTGATCTGATAGCTAAAAAAGCAATTGCATCCATAAGGGATCGGGCCGCTGAAGTCTTTCCTTTAACCCTAGGCACTAAAGCCGATACATTGAGAATGCTTGAAGCCTGGGGAATAGACGAGGCAGTCTATTTGCCTATCGCTACCAAACCCAGTCAACAGCAAACCATCAATGCTTTTGCCGCTTCGGTAAATGGCGGAAAAATCTACTCATATGGATCCGTACATCCTTTTGCGCCCGATGCATTGGAAGAGTTGGAGAAAATCAAAGAAATGGGTCTGTATGGGGTAAAGCTCCACCCGGAATATCAGAATTTCTTCCTGGACGATCCCCTAGCTATGAAAGTATATGCCCGCTGCGGTGAATTAGGATTGCCGGTACTTTATCACGCAGGAGAAGATCTCGGCTTTGCCCAACCCTATCATTCTGATCCGCAAAAGATTATCCGCATTGTAGACGAGCTTCCAGAAGTCTGTTTTATAGCCGCACACATGGGCGGGTATAGACAATGGGAAAATGTCTTAGAAAATCTTGCCGGAAAAAACATCTATTTGGATACAGCTTTTATAGCTGATAGGATGGATAAAGATATCGCCAAAAAAATCATCGATAAACACGGCGCCGATAAAATACTTTTTGGTAGCGACTGCCCCTGGGCCAGTTCCGCCGAAACTGTCAATTTCATCAATGACCTAGGCCTGCCAGAGAAAGATAGAGACGCCATCTTTAGCGGTAATGCCCAAAGACTTTTAGGTATAAATTAAATATAACAAAAAAAGAGGCCGGTTAATCGGCCTCTTTTTATTATTTGCTTTTTCTCGAAACATTTATAATGGCTAAAAGATAAAAGATAATTGCTGTCCCCAGCAACACCAAAATACTTAATCCAGGAGTTATCATAGTATTCCCAACCCAAAAGTTTATACCCATTTGACTATTAAAGCTATTGATTACCCCAGGAGGCGCATTGGCAAAGGAAATCCCCATTGCCTGCTCCATCATAGTTTGCCTAAAGAGGGCACCGGCATGCGAAATAGGAAAAATCTTGACAATCAACTGGACACCACTTGGCAATTGCCCGATAGGAATATATATACCGGTTAAAAAACCGATCAATGTGCCGATAATTGTACTGGCGGTGGCAAAAGCATTTAAACTTTTAAAAAATGAAACTATTAATAGCACCAAGGAGCTCCCAGAAAATACTGTTAATAGAATAAGACCGAAAACTTTTAACATGTTGGCAAAAGACAAAATGTCACCACCACTGGCAACAATGTAAATCTCTGCCAAAATGAGAGTGATCACGCTCATAATGATGCCGATAGCAAGTGAGCTAATAATATATCCACCAACCAAGTCACTTCTTTTAAGCGGCGAGGCTAGGAAATCTTTAAGCCTTTTACCAGCCTTGTCTTCCACCATTATGCCAAATGCGCCCATAGTAGTTGTCACAGGCGTTACTGCCAAAATCCCCGCCATGATCCAGCTATCAATTAAAAATCTTGCCTGTGGAATCTCTTCCATGCCTTGAGTGATTGTATCCCCCAAAAACAAGACATACAGTCCGATAATAATAAAAACAGCCAAAAGCGAAAAGAATACCGAGGTTTTATCCCGGAAAAAGATCCTTATATTGCGCCTTGCGATTGCAATCATTCCCTGATCTCCTTTCCCGTGATATTCAAAAAGACATCGTCCATCGTGCCATTGATAATTTCCACGTTTAAGATATTGCTTTCACAATGATGAATAATCGGTATCGCCTCGTTCGTCTGCTGCAGCTTGATTTCAAAGATACCGTTTCTTAGCAAATATTTGATGTTTTGTTCATCTAAAATATCTTTTAGAATCCCTTCGTCTTTAGGTTTTATCTTTAAGCAATCATGACTGTATTTTTGTTTTAACACCAAGGGGGTACCGGCGGCTGAGATCATGCCGTCATCGATGATCGTTACGTAGTCAGCGTTCGCCGCTTCCTCCATATAATGCGTTGTCAGAAAAACAGTCATGCCGCTATCTTTTTGCATATTAAAGATAGTATCCCAGACGCTTTTGCGGGTCTGCGGATCAAGACCCGTCGTTGGTTCGTCCAGAAATAATAATTTTGGCGTATTAACCAAAGCTCTTGCAATATCAGCTCTTCTTCTTTGTCCACCGGAGAGTTTGCCATAAGGTCTGTTTGAAAAGTCGCTCACACCTGCCGCCTCCATGGCCCATACGACAGCTTTTTTCAACTTCATGCCCTTAAGACCGTAAAAACCTCCCCTGGTTATAATGTTTTCCCGTACAGTAAGAAGATTATCTAGCACACTATCCTGAAAGACGAGTCCGATTAAATTACGTATCTTGGCATCGTTTTTACCAATCTCCAAGCCGTCTACAAAGATTTTGCCTCCATCTGGTTTAAGAAGAGTGCACATCATGTCGATAGTAGTAGATTTTCCCGCACCATTAGGACCTAAAAAAGCATAAAGAGTCCCTTTTTCTACGGAAAAGTCAATCCCTTTTACCGCTTCAACTGTGCCATATGTCTTTTTGAGCGAGGATACTTCCACAATATTCATAAAGCAACACCCCGATAGTCATCTATTTATTTAGAATAAGCATAATATAAGTTACATAAGAAAGCAATAAAGGTAGGCCTTTTGGCCTACCTTTATTTTTATAATATAAATATGCTTCTTTAATTATTTACCGAAAAAACGAGCGATCTCGATTTTGGCGTTTTCCACAGAATCGGAACCATGAATGAGGTTTTCCGTAGTACAAAAAGCATAATCGCCACGAATAGTCCCCGGGGCTGCATCTTCAAATTTGGTTGCACCCATCAAAATACGCATACCCAAAACCACATCAGGTCCTTCCACAATCATCGCCAAAACTGGCCCCGAAGTCATATATTCAACTAAACTGGGGAAAAAGGGACGGTCAGCAATATGCGCATAATGTTCTTTTAAGATATCCTCGCCTAACTGCATCATTTTCATATCGGCAAAACGATAACCTTTTTTCTCGATCCGGGAAAGTATTTCTCCTGCCAAACCTCTTTTTAAAGCATCGGGCTTGAGCATAATATAAGTTCTTTCAAGCTCTTTCATTTATTTGTTAGCCTCCTTTTAATAGCCTTCCCCAAAACGTCTTAACAGAAAACGCCTTGTTGGCTTTTATTTTAGGGAAAGCCAGCTGCTTTTGGCTTTAGTTCCCTTATTAATGCGTTTAGCACACTTTTATTATTATAGCATGCCCAAAAGGTCATTACCAGATTAAGCTAAAAACGGAAAGTAATATTGCGACAAAATATTACATTTTTTGGTACATTTTCAGCATTATGATTGACAGCTCTTAGCCCCGATGGTATAGTACAACTGTATTAACTAATTTAATACATCCAATACACTTATTTTTTAAAACCTTGTTAAGAAAAACATTATTTAGTTATATATTGTTTAGAAGGAATAAAATAATGTGGATTGCTTTCGGCCTAAAGGAGGCAGTAGCATGACTGATAGATTTTCCGAATTATTGCAGCAAAGTAAAGATGGGGATGTCAATGCTTTTATGACTTTGATCTCGCCTTATCAGGTTAAGATCTATGCTGCCGCTTTAAATATTACTAAAAGTGAAGAGGAAGCCAATCAAATCGCCCTTAAAGCCATAGGTAGCGTATATTCTGCTTTGCCAAACTACAATAAACGTTCTTCATTTCCTACCTGGATATGGAGTATCATCCTGCCTTACTTCAAGGAAATCCCCCTGCCGCAAAAAACGGGAATTCCTGCTTAAATATAAATGCAAAAAAGCCGGGCTTCCGGCTTTTTTTATTTGATAAATTCAGTTTTAATATGTCAACGGGACATCTTTTTTAGCTTCCAACACCTTTAAGTAGGCAGCAGCTTCTTTTCTCGCCTCCGGCAAATTCATATCATAACAATTACCGCATTCCTTGGTGCTGCAGCCAGGTATTACATCTTCAAAAGTACTAATAAAAGCAAAAGTCCGCCTGAGCAAATCTTTAAGAGACTTTTCATCAATACTCTGCTTTACCAGAAGATAAAAGCCGGTCCGGCAGCCCATTGGTCCAAAATAAACTATCTCGTCCGCTCTTTCGCTATTGCGTAAAAAGGTAGCTCCGATATGCTCAATAGCATGCAGGCTGCCTGTAGAAAGAGGCATCTGTACATAGGGCCTTTTCAGCCGCAAATCATAAGTAACAACATCGCCGTCCTGACGCGATAAATAAAGTCCTCTATCCAATTTTTCATGATCTATATCGAAGCTGGCTATTCTTTTCATTATTTTCTCCTTTTTAATCTTTATACTCTATTTCCACAGCTTTCAGCAAATTATAAGGCCGCTATCAGCGGCCTTATAATTTACTTTAGCCATTCTTTATATTAGAGAAACCCGAAATGGTCAAAAGTCAGCTTCTCCCCGGCAGGAAGCAGTATAAAATCATCATCCCATACTCTGGCAAAAAGCTTTTCCAAAATAATCAAAGAGCCTGTTATCCGCTGTGGCTTTAAGGCAAATTCCTCTGCTAAGAGCTGCACCTTCGACCAGAGCAAATCCTCTTTGGTAGAAGCATAATCGATTAGGCAAAGGCTATGATAGCCTTTGAGCATCCGCTCCATCAAAACTCCCCCAGTATGGTTACCATAGCGGCGGCGCAACTCCAAATATTGATTCCAGAGATCGCCCTCTTTTCCCAGCCAGGAGGGAGTTAAATAATAACAGCCGGAATCCTTGGCATTAAGTCTATTATAGCCATTATAAAGAAACATGCTTACGCAATCATCAAAGCGCGGGATAACGGCAGGCGAAGAGAAGCTCACCCCCAACAAAGCATTGCCACAAAGGCCACCCGCATACAAAATATTATCAGCCGGTGGCAGTGATTCAAAAACATTGGCAAGTTCTTCTTTTAGTTTATGGGGATGATTATGAAGGCTTTCCGGCAGATAAAAAACCGGATATTTTGCCCCGGTCAAGAGCATGGCCTGCTCAATCTGCTCCCGGAGCATCATACAGGCAACAACGATATTGACCATGACTTTCTCCTTACGGGGTAATAGAAACCTATTCATATTATCTGCTTATATACTAAAAGTAATTCGCTTTTTCCTTATTTATTCCTTTTGTCATTCTTAATATAAGTGGTATATTTTTCTTTTTTTTGGTAATACTTGCTAATGAGAGGAGGAATTCTTTTGAATAAAATAATTTTTCAAAAAACCAAACCTCGCTTTTGGCAGAGAAGATGGTGGAATAGGGATAAAGTTCGTTGGTTTTGTGCCGGTGGTTTGGTCGTAGTTATGGTAGCCATTTTCAGTGTGGCAAATTATGATCTCTGGAATGATCCATATCCTCTTGGACAAGCTAAGCAAAATGATTCCCAAACAGAAACTATCCCCAGTAACCAAACCGATACACAAACTTTGCCGGAGCCCGAATCAGATGTTAATGTAGAACCGGCTCTAAGCGAAACTCCAGAGGAAAATCTTCCTGAGGAACCCTTAGCAGAGGTTGCCGCTGCCCCAAAAACATGGATGCCACCCGGGACTGGGACTTGGGACAGAGACTTCGCTTATGGCTTTGACCAGACCTTTGAAGATTATCGTTTCCATGGCGGTAGAGATATGTTGATGAATATCGGAGACCTGGTATTTGCCATGGCTGAAGGTACCGTAAGCGTAGCCGAACAAGAATCTTATTGGGGCGGACGTGTTGAGATAAAACATGGTGGCGGTTTAACTAGCGTTTACTTGGGTGTTATGCCCTCGGGTATTAAAGTAGGACAAAAAGTAGTTGCCGGGGATACCATCGGGACAGTTATGCCTTCGCCTACAGCAGAAAAGCAACAAGCCTCTCACCTCCATATCGAGATTTTGCTTAACGGACAAAGACAAGACCCTGCTTTATACGTTCAATAAAACTTCCTGCCCATTCTTCCGTAAAAAGACAAAACCATTCGCTTTTTGCAAATGGTTTTGTCTTTTTCTTTTGTAATAGTTTCTAATTGCTGATAACTTACTACTTAAGAAAGTCGGCTAGCCTCATGATACATCGTTAATATACTGCTTTTATCTCCACCTCCTGATAATAATAGTGCAATATTTGAGCGGCGGTTTTACCCTCTTTAGCCATACCGCCAGCCCCATATTGACACATTCCTACGCCATGCCCATAGCCGCAAGTAAAAAAGATGATCTTTGCTTTTTCGATTTTAAAAGTAAAATTGGCAGAATCCAGCCCTAGTTTACTGCGGATATCGGTACCAGAAATTTTCTGATCGCCGATTTGTGCTATCGCTACCCTATCGCCCTCGGTACGGCTGACGATCTTTATCTTTTTCAGATCGGCCTTTTTAACATCCAGCAACTTGGCCGCTTCCGATAAAGAAAAAGCTATCTCGCCCCGATAATGCTTAGAAGCTGTGCAATAAGAGCAGGGGACGCTTTGCAGCCAAGCTCGCTCTGAACCCCAACACCCTTCAGCGCTTTCAGTCTGCCCGCCACAAGTAGAGAAGAAAGGCGTATCTATTAACGCACCCTGATAGGTTATGACCAGTCCTTGTGTTTCCTGAACAGCCTGGCGTATCTTAGCCAGATTAGCTTCGCTATTTTTTCCCCAGCGCTTTTGCATCTCATCCTCGCTGATATAAGCCTGACAATGATTAGGGTCAGTACAAACTGCAATCTCCCCATGCCTCCCGCCGATGCCTTCCGGCAAGGGACTATGATATAAAACATAAGTGCGGGCTACAATAGCCTGAGCCTTCAAGGCCTCTATATCAAAAGAAGCCGGCATCTCAGCAGCTACTACGCCAACCACAAAATCCTCAATACTCATGCTTTGCGTATCATTTTCCGCCACGAGGACAGAAACCACAGGCACGGCATCATCTGTTTCACTCTCTGCGGTAGCCTGCATCTTATCCACAAAAATAAGGGGTAATACTGCTAAAATCAATATTGCCAGCAAAATATACATTAGGCAGACGCGAATTACTTTTCCCTGCATTAGGTTTGCCCCCTTTAGTAAAATATATTGCTGCTCCTACCGGTATATTACCTTTTGAGAGCGGGCAAAATGATAAAAGGAGGTGAAATGATGAAGATGTCTGGGCTAAATTTACGCCTGTTTTTCTTACTTATTTTTTTTCTTGCTTGCCCATTTTTTTTCAATGCTTGTATGGCCATGCCTACCCAAAGCATAGAGCAGGACCCTCTGGCTACAGCTTTTTTGGCGACCAAAGCTAATCTGGAAGAAATACGCCTTTCCGGTTGGAGCCGTTATGGCAAAAAGGCTTCCTTAGAACAACTGCAACAAGCCACACAAGAAACTGCTTCTATGCTAAAGCTTAGTAAATTACAAGCCAGCTCCCATACAGGAGATATGGAAGAATATATTCTGGAGGGAGAAAACAGCCAGGGCGATTGGCAATTGATCTTTCAAACTAATGAAGATGGAACATATTTGATTATCAATCTTCTTTCCCATGCTCCTGTGCAAAACCTGACCTATATGAAAAGCAGCTTACGCGAAGCACTTACATTTCGAGCAAAAAACTTTCCTCAAGAAAAAAAGACCTCTTCATCATCGGAAGAAGAAAGCAATCCCGGTTCCTATGATGACGAGGGTGAACCTAATTGCTTAATCATTGGCACCATCAATGGTAATATAAGCCAGCTAAGTCTGCGTAATTGCTTTGCCCGGGCTATAGAAGCCTGCAGCGGTATTTTGGTAGAAGAAGCTTCTGAAGATAATTATTTTAGTCAATGTGCTTATGTACCTTCTCTTTTACCTGTAGTTTCTTTGCAGAATAAGAATGTCAATTTACATCTGGCCGCAAGCTATGATGAACAAAAAAAGCAAACTTTTCTTTATCTGGGCTGCCCAATGATTTTCACCGATTATTAGAGTTCCGGCTTTTACCTTTTTGATGAAGGATATTGACCTTATATGTTGAATTTAAAAAAAGGAAATATAATGCCGGGAGGAAGCAGCTTGCGGAAAATCATTTTAGAAGGCGGAGTTCCTTTAAAAGGAGAAATCGTTGTCAGTGGATCGAAAAACGCTGTTTTACCACTGATTGCGGCTTCTCTTTTAACTGATGGGGTTTCATTAATTGACGATACTCCCTGGCTGGCTGATGTAGATGCCATGTGTCAGGTTTTGCAACATTTAGGCGCTCGTAGCGACTTTTCTGAAGGCAGTTTGGAAATAGAATCTGACGGACTTAATTGCGTGGAACCACCGGCCGGATTGGTGGGTAAAATGCGCGCCTCTTTTCTGATTATGGGGCCACTCTTAGCCCGCATGGGAAAAGTACGCATGTCTCTGCCAGGAGGCTGCGCCATCGGCGCACGTCCTATCGATCTACATCTGAAAGGCTTTGAAGCTATGGGAGCAACCGTTAGCATTGACAACGGCTATATCGACGCTTCCGCTACTAAGCTTACCGGTAGCCGTATCTACTTAGACTTTCCCAGCGTAGGTGCCACGGAAAACTTGATGATGGCCGCTTCTTTAGCCCAAGGTGTTACAATTATTGAAAATGCAGCCGAAGAGCCGGAGATCGTCGACCTAGCCAACTTTTTAGGTGCTATGGGGGCTAAGATCAAAGGAGCCGGAACTAAAGTTATTCGTATCGAAGGCGTCAGTTCATTGCATCCGACCCATCATACGGTAATTCCTGACCGAGTAGAAGCCGGCAGTTTCATGCTGGCAGCAGCCTCTTCCGGAGGCGATCTTTTGATTAGTAATGTTATTTGCGAACATCTTAAATCGGTTACAGCCAAACTTCATGAAGCTGGCATCCAAGTAGAAGAAGGTTATGAAGGAGTACATGTAGTCGGCAATCCTGATATCGGACCTTTAGATATCAAAACTTTGCCTTATCCCGGCTTTCCTACCGATATGCAAGCTCAATTTATGGCCTTGCTCGCCACGGCGCATGGTGGCAGCGTAGTCACAGAAACCGTTTTCGAAAACCGCTTTATGCATGTCAGCGAACTTAATAAAATGGGCGCAGATATCAAAATAGATGGGCACAGCGCCATTATCAATGGCGTAGAAAGATTGCGCGGCGCATCTGTCCGCGCCACCGACCTGCGGGCCGGAGCAGCAATGATTATCGCCGGCTTGAAAGCTGACGGTATAACCAAAATAGATGATATCTACCACATCGAACGCGGCTATGAGAATATCTGCGGTAAGCTAAGCGCTGTCGGTGCTAGAATCAAGCTTTGCGATGATTAATCATTAGAACATAACTTCTGAAATCCTAATTTAATGAGATAATCCAATTTATCTTAGCAAAAAAGCCACCTTTAAGGTGGCTTTTATTTATGTAATTTATTTTGTCATTTTTAATTACTTTAATTAACGGACTAAAACTACAGTACAAGAAGCATATTGACTTACTCTCGTGGATACGCTGCCTAAAAGAAAACGTTTAAGATTGGTAGTTCCTTTAGAACCCATGATGATCATATCCGCATTTTTGGCTTCGGCTGCTTCAATGATTTTATCGGCAGCACTGGAGCCGACTTCAATAACCTTTTCGACTTGGATATTAGGATTAAAGCTGCGAATCTTAGCTTCAGCCTCATCTAAAACCTTCTCGGCCTTACCGTTTCCAGAAATATCTGCAAAACCAGGGTTAGCCATTTCATACATTTCATACATAACTACATAAAATAAAGTTATTTTCGTAGTTGCCTCATCAATGGCGAGAAATTTTTTAATATAGTCTATCGATTGCAAGGAATTAGTAGAACCATCTAATGGTACAAAAATTTTCATGCCAGCACCTCCTTTTATTCAATTATACACTAATTTTCAAAAGAGTAATAGATTATTTATTTTTAATGATAATCTAATATTTAATAAAAAAGCAAGCGTCTTTTTTACGCTTGCTTAAAAAGTTTAACTTTTTATGAGGTTTAGTTATTCGCTGGCTTTGATACGAGCAATGGCTCTGGTTAAAGCTGCTTCAGCTCTTTTGGTATCTAATTCCGGCTTCTTCTCGGCCAAATGTTTTTCGGCTCTGGATTTTGCCGCCAAAGCACGCTCGCGGTCAATTTTTTTGCCCAACTCGGCGGTATGGACCAGCACCATAACCTCATTATGGCTGTTTTCTAAAAAGCCCTGGCTAATGGCAACTTTTTCTTTTTGGCCATTTTTGGTATATTCCAAGATGCCTATCTTCAAAGCAGACATGATCGGAGCATGATCCGCCAGAATACCAAAGCTTCCGAGAGTGCCTGGGGCTACAATCGAATCCACCATTTCCTGCAGGACTTGGCCTTCAGGAGTTATGATTTCCAAATGAATTTTTTCTGTGCTGCTCATCCTTCACACGCCTTCCTGAAAAGCTCTAATTACTTGCCTCCAAGGCTTTAGCCTTTTCTACAACTTCCTCTATACCACCAACCATGAGGAAAGCTTGTTCCGGCAGATGGTCATATTTACCATCAACAATTTCCTTAAAGTCATGAATGGTCTGTTTCAAAGGAACGTATTTACCAGGCATATTTGTGAAAGCTTCCGCAACGTGGAAAGGCTGCGAGAGGAAACGTTGGATCTTTCTGGCTCTGGCTACCAGGACCTTGTCATCTTCGGATAATTCATCCATACCTAAGATGGCGATGATGTCCTGTAATTCTTTATATCTCTGCAAAATCCCCTGAACCGCACGGGCCACTTGATAATGCTCTTCACCTAAAGTAATGGGGTCGAGTGAACGGGAAGTGGAGTCAAGCGGGTCAACAGCAGGATAAATACCTAATTCCACAATCTGCCTGGAAAGAACCGTAGTGGCATCCAAGTGAGTAAATGCCGTCGCGGGCGCCGGGTCTGTCAAGTCATCGGCAGGAACATAAATTGCCTGAACAGATGTGATCGAACCTTTTTTTGTAGAGGTAATACGTTCTTGCAATGCGCCCATTTCTGTAGCCAAGGTCGGCTGATAGCCAACGGCGGAAGGCATACGGCCTAAGAGCGCGGACACTTCGGAACCAGCCTGGGTGAAACGGAAAATGTTATCGATGAAAAGCAAAACGTCCTGTCCTTCCGTATCACGGAAAGATTCAGCAATGGTCAAGCCGGTGAGGCCTACGCGCAGACGGGCACCCGGAGGCTCATTCATCTGACCAAACACCAAAGCAGTTTTGGCAATAACGCCGGAATCATTCATATCTTTCCATAAGTCATTACCTTCACGGGTACGTTCGCCAACACCGGCGAAAACGGAGAAACCACCATGCTCAGTGGCGATATTGCGGATCAGTTCCATAATCAAAACGGTTTTGCCAACGCCGGCGCCGCCGAAAAGACCAATCTTACCGCCTTTTGCATAAGGGGCTAAAAGGTCGATGACCTTAATCCCGGTTTCCAAGATTTCCGTGGAAGGTTCCAATTCTTCAAAAGTAGGAGCGCTGCGATGGATGGGGAGCATTTCATCGGAAACGATTTCTCCTTTACCATCGATAGGCTCACCAATAACGCTCATCATTCTACCCAATGTAGGCCGACCTACAGGAATGGTGATAGGCGCGCCGGTATCAGCAGCGAGCATTCCACGTTTCAAACCATCGGTCGAAGAAAGAGCAACGCAACGGATGGCATTATTGCCCAAGTGCTGCATAGCTTCCATAGTTATATTGATATTACTGCCCTTATTTGCTTCTTCCTGGTCATCACTTCTGATGACAACAGCATTATAAATGTTGGGCAATTGACCGGCAGGGAATTCAACGTCTACCACCGGTCCAATAATCTCTCTAATTTTTCCGGTTATCAAGTTACTTACCTCCTTATTAAAGCCTTTTCAAGCTTGCAAAAACATCATAGCCTGCGAAAACCCGCGCACGGCCTCAAAAAACTTCAACGGCTTAAGACAAAGCTGCGGCACCGCTGACGATTTCGGAGATTTCGGTCGTGATCGCGGCCTGACGGGCTCTGTTCAAGGAAAGGGTCAGTTTGTCGATCATTTCCAAAGCATTGTCCGTCGCCGAACTCATGGCCGTCATTCTAGCGCCATGCTCGCTGGCCTTCGATTCGAGGAGAGCACGATAAACGCTGACTTCCACATATTGGGGAACAACCACGTCCAATATTTCCTCGCCATTAGGCTCGAAAATATATCCGGCAGAAATCTTACCTGTTTCTTCAACGCTAGGCTTTTGCATCGGCAAAAGCTGCATCGACACAGGATGCTGAGACATCGCCGATTTAAACTCAGTATAAAATAGGTGCACTTCATCATATTGGTTTTCTAAATACAGATTGGAAATAACTTTCGCCAGTTCTTTACCTTGAATATAACTCGGGTTGTCCCCGATTGCCGTAAATTCCTGGTCTATAGTCCATTTTCTGCGGCGAAAATAATCTCTTGCTTTACTTCCAACCGTTACCAAACCAACAGGGTAGGCACAATCCGCTATGGCATGTTCCGCTAAACGGAGGATATTACCATTAAATCCACCGCAAAGGCCACCATCACCGGCAATGATCACAAAGCCCACCCTTTTGATTTCTTTCTTTTTCAAAAGGGGATGCTCAACATTACCGGAAGCAAGATTGGCAATTACTGCACCGATTCTATTAGCATAAGGACGAACAGCGATAACGCTGGATTGTGCCTTACGCAGCTTGGCAGCAGAAATCATTTTCATAGCTTTCGTGATCTGCTGGGTGCTTTTTACGCTTTTTATGCGCCTTTTAATATCCTGCGCACTTGCCATCTTTTCACCACCTTCATAAAAGGGCTGTTATGCCCGCTGTTGGTTAGATTTGCTTTACAAATTCATCCATAGCCGCTTTGATCTTGTCGTTCAATTCGGGAGAAAGGGCCTTTTCCGTTTTGATCTGTTCTAAAATATCTTTATGATTCATGCGGAAATAAGCCAACATCCTCTGTTCTGTTTCGACTATTTTATGCACACCAACCATAGCAGCATAGCCTCTGGCGCCGAAGAAGAGTGAAACTATTTGTTCTTCTACAGGCATCGGCAAATATTGACCCTGCTTCAAAAGCTCAGTCAATCTTTCACCGCGGTCAAGAGTGGCTTTAGTGATTTTGTCCAAATCGGAACCAAACTGCGAGAAAGCGGCCAACTCACGATATTGCGCCAAGTCCATGCGCAAAGAACCAGCAACCTGCTTCATCGCTTTTATCTGGGCGGAACCACCGACACGAGAGACGGAAAGACCGACATTGATGGCCGGACGGATACCGGCGTAAAAGAGGTCGGATTCCAGGAAGATCTGTCCGTCGGTAATGGAAATAACGTTGGTGGGAATATAGGCGGAGATATCGCCAGCCTGCGTTTCGATAATCGGCAAAGCAGTCATAGAGCCGCCGCCCATTTCATCGGAAAGTTTCGCCGCGCGTTCCAAAAGACGGGAATGGAGATAGAAGACATCGCCCGGATAAGCTTCACGTCCCGGCGGTCTGCGGAGAAGCAAAGAAACTTCGCGATATGCCGCGGCTTGCTTAGATAAATCATCGTATACGATCAGCACATGCTGTCCATTATACATGAAATATTCGCCCATGGCGGCGCCGCAATAAGGCGCGATATAAAGTAGCGGTGCAGGCTCGGAAGCAGAGGCGGAAACCACGATAGTATAATCCATGGCGCCGTACTGTTCTAGCTTTTGCACAACGCTGGCAACCGTGGATGCCTTTTGTCCGATAGCTACATAAATACAGATAACATCCTGGCCTTTTTGATTGATGATGGCATCAATGGCTACAGCAGTTTTCCCTGTCTGGCGGTCACCGATGATCAATTCACGCTGTCCGCGTCCGATGGGAACCAAGGCGTCGATAACCTTGAGACCTGTTTGCAAAGGCTGATTAACACCCTTACGGGCAATAACCCCGGGAGCTTTAAATTCCATAGGACGATAATCTTTGGTTTCAATGACACCCTTACCATCCAAGGGTTCACCCAAAGGATTGACGACGCGGCCGACGAGCGCAGGGCCCACTGGCACTTCAACGATTCTGCCGGTACGACGAACCTGGTCACCTTCATGAATCTTTGTATAGGGACCAAGAATAACACAACCGACATTGTCCTCTTCCAAGTTCAGAACCATGCCCATAACCCCATCGCTGAATTCGAGCAATTCACCGCTCATGGCGTTTTGGAGTCCGTATACACGGGCAATACCGTCACCAACGGTGATAACGGTACCGGTTTCCATGATATCTATGGAGGACTGATAGTTTTCAATCTGATGCTTCAGAATAGCACTGATTTCCTCAGGTCTGATGCTCAAAACATTTCACCCCTATCTAACCAACTGTTTTTGAAGCAAAGATAGCTGCCTTATAAGGCTGCCGTCATAAATGGTATCTCCGATCTTCATAACCATACCGCCAATCAGATCCGGATCCACCTTCGTGTGGATTTTAATCTTTTTACCTGTTTTTTGAGCAAGGACCGAGGAAAGGGCTGCTTCTTGCTCTTTAGTTAAAGCAGCAGCAGAGATCAATTCTATATCGACCCGCCCTTCTTTTTCCTCTAATAATTGCTCGTAACAAAGGAGTACATCTTTTATATATTCCTCCCGCGACTTATCCAAAAGCACAAACAAGAGATTGAGAAGCAAAGGATCAACCTGGCCTTTAAATATCGCTTCCGCCACTTTCTTTTTGTCCTGCAGAGAAGTTAAATGGCCTAAAACCACCGAATTAACCTCTGCATTATCATAGATGGTGGACACAACAAAACGCCATTGGGCTAAGAAATCCTGATGGCTGTTCCTTTCTTCAGCAATATCAAAAAGTGCCTGCGCATAACGGCGGGCAATAGTCTTGTCTATCATTGAATATGCCCTACCTCTTCGATGTATTTATCCATCAAATTCTTTTGGGTTTGCTCATCAACTTCACCGCGGAGAACTTTCGCAGCGCCAAGAACAGCCAAAGTGGCAACTTCTTTTTTGAGTTCTTGGATAGCATCTTGTTTTTCTCTTTCAATTTCAGCGCGTGCTTTATCAGCGATATTTTGCGCGTCAGACTTAGCCTGGGCGATAATCTCGTTTTTGACAACCTCGCCACTCTTTTTCGCGGCTTCGATTAAAGCATCAGCGGAATTTCGGGCATTGACGATTTCAGCCTGTAATTCTGCCTTGGTCTGTTCAGCTTGATTGCGCGCCTGAGCAGCCCCTTCCATAGCGCTACTGATGGAGTCTTTGCGCTTATCTAAGGCTTTCAAAACTGGCTTAAAGAGGAATTTATATAAGATTAACACCAACACCAAAAAGTTTATTATGGCAAAGATGAGTTCCTTAATATTTATTTCCAAACTAAACGAACCTCCCTACGAGAGAAAAAGATCAAACTGGGGGCAAAAGCCATAGGGCAGCGCCCCCAGCCTTATCATTTTCTTAAAATTTACCTAAAAGCATGAATGCGATCAGCAAACCATAAATGGTCAGCGATTCCATGAATGCCAAGGCAATGAACATAGAAGTACGGATGGTACCGGAGGCTTCCGGCTGACGAGCCATACCCTCCATAGCGCCGGCAGCAGCAATACCCTGACCAATACCAGGGCCGATAGCGGCAAGGCCGATAGCCAAACCAGCAGCAATAGCAACGATTGAACCTTCCATTTTTCTACCTCCTTTCCCAACGAATATTTTATCATTTAAATTTTGACTAATAGTACAACCATTTTAAGACTTGCTTTTATTCATGTTCGTCAATAACTGCTTCGGAAATATAAACAGATGTCAAAATCATGAAAACCAATGCCTGGATCAAACCCATCAGGAGAGATAAGAATTGCATCGGTAACGGTAAAAAGAGGGGGAACATTTGAAAAAACTGTTGGCCAATCATTTCTTCCCCGTAAATATTGCCGTATAGACGTAAGGAGAGCGAAACCGGTCTGATCAATTCATCAATCAGCATTAAGGGAAAAAGAAAAGCTACCGGTTTGAAGAAATGTAATATATATTTGATACCATGCTCTTTAAAACCAAAGGCAAAGGTAGATATGAAAACTGTTACAGATAAAGCTACGGTTACGGAAAGTGAAGAAGTAGGCGCCGCCAGACCCGGCAGATGACCAGCTCTCGGCAAAAGACCGCTGTAGTTGGAAATTAAAATGAAAATGAAAAGGGTTGCCATCAACGGGAAATATTTTCTGGCAACTTTTGCGTTACCCATAATATCCGCCAGGAATTTATCCAGGAATTCAACCAACCATTCCATAGCATTTTGCAGACCTGTTGGGGTCTCGATATCCGCGCCTTCAACAGTTCTCAATTTTTTGGTAGCTTTTAAACAAACAAGTAATAATATTATCGTTATACCAGCCATTGTAGTCATGATGCTGGTAACACCAAAGCTACCGATATAGAAAATTGCGCCACCTTCGTGCATTGTTATACCTCCTTAGATTGTTCACCAAGGTTTTTCCCCTTTGTACCCCTAAAGGTATAAAGCCGGCTGGTGATACTCAAGGCCGCAGCCGTTCCTACCAAAACCGCCGCATAAGAAAAGGGGAGCTCCCTGCGGAAATAATACACCAGAAAAAGTGCTAAAATATTGACAGCCATGCTAATAAAATAATGAATGTATATCGAAGCAGCGCTATCTTTTTTTTGGCCAAATTCATTTATCTGGGGATTGATAGCCTTATTGTACAAGGGTTTCCAAACAAAAAGATACTTCAAGAAACCCACAATAGCCCCGAAACCTAAGCCGGCAATAGCGCCATAAACATAAATCGACAATTTATTCCTCCCGTCCGTTCGGACCTTTTGGCTTTTTGCTTTTTTTATCCAAAGCGGAAAAATCTTTAATCAATCTATAGAAGGAAAGAAAAATCGCCACCAAATAGCCAATCATCGCAAACAAAGATCCGGTGCCATAGCGTGCATCTAACCATCTACCGATGATATAGCCCAAGAAATACAGACTGATTGCAATTCCAAGAGAAAAAGCCAATAATATTTTCAGGAGTTGTATGGCCGAAGAAGGAGATTCGGAGGGCGATTTTTTGTCTTCCATAATCTAACTCCTTTTTAACGACAATAAAGTATTTCCTTCTACTTTTATTATTTCCTTCTCCTTCAGAAATGAACAAGTATTTCGTATTATCAGGCAATTATACGCCAATTGACAACTAAAAATAAATGCCGATTTCCCCAATCTAGCTCAGTTATAGATTATATCAACAAATTTACTGTTTGTCATTCTTTTTTTAGAAAAAGGAAATTGTTAAAAAATTCTCCCTTTTCTCTTAACTTAGCACCAAATAGAACAATCAAACAAACGACAGCTAAAAGGCAAAGACAATTATTTTTTATTATTTAAAATAGACTCTAATATTCTTTGCGAAGCATGTCCGTCACCATAAGGATTGATAGCTTTTGCCATCTTTTGATAAAGGGAACAATCTTCCAAAAGCGCCTGCGTGGTACAGATAACACCTTCTTTTTTATTGCCCGCCAAGAGCGCCGTACCGGCTTCTATCGCTTCCGGTCTTTCGGTAGTCTCCCGCAATACGAGCACCGGCTTGCCTAAAGCAGGCGCTTCTTCCTGCATACCACCGGAATCTGTCAAAACAAGATAAGAACGATTGATTAAATGAGAAAATGGCAAATAATCCAATGGTTCACAAAGGTGGATAGAAGCAGTTCTTCCTAATTCCTCTTGCGCCGCATTACGAACGATGGGGTTCTTATGCACAGGGAAAATTATTTCCACATCTTGGTATCTTTCTGCGATTTCGCGCACGGCAGAAAATATTTCCTGCATCGGCTCGCCCCAATTTCCCCGCCGGTGACAGGTAAGCAAAATAATTCGTTTATCCCAGTTGACATTATCCAAGCCCAACCCCTCTAATGAACAGGGTTTTTCGACAACCTCTAAAAGAGCATCAATAACGGTATTGCCAGTGACAATAATCCTGGAGTCATCTATTCCTTCCCGCAAGAGATTTTCCTGGGCTATTACGGTAGGAGCAAAATGATAGTCAGCCAAAGCACCTGTCAGATGACGATTCATCTCCTCGGGGAAAGGAGCGTATTTATTGCCGGTGCGTAAGCCAGCTTCCACATGTCCGCAAGGGATATGTTCATAAAATGCAGCCAAAGCTGCGACAAAGGTCGTAGTCGTATCACCATGCACCAGCACCAAATCAGGCTTCTGGTCACGTAATATGGGACAGATACCCTCTAAAGCTGCGGTAGTAATCCCCTCTAAAGTCTGGCCGTGACGCATGATATTGAGATCGTAATCGGGATGGATATAAAAAAGATTGAGCACTTGATCAAGCATTTCCCTGTGCTGGGCGGTAACCAAGACATGACTCTCTATATCAGGACAAGCCTCTAGAATCTTTACCAAAGGAGCCATTTTTATAGCTTCCGGACGAGTACCAAAAACAGATATTATTTTCATTTTTCAGCCCCCTCTTCGGAGGTCTGTTGGTTTTGACGCTCTTTTCCTTGTTGCGTTTTTAGATCGCGAAAACTTATCAGTTCCATGCCGGCTTCTTTAGCAAGAGTACACGCCAATTCATCCGGATAATCACTGTCAAAAACTACTTTCTTTATACCACTGGTTACCATAGCTTTGACACAAGTAGTGCAAGGCTGCGCTGTAACATAGATGATTGAGCCATTCAAGGACACCCCATAACGGGCTGCAAAATTACAAACATTGGCCTCGGCATGCTGGGCGCGGCAAATCTCCTGCCTTTGTCCGGAAGGCACACCCAAGCGATCGCGCAAACAGCCCACCTCTTCACAATGAGGAGAGCCAGGCAAAGCACCGTTATAGCCGGTACCGAGGATACGGTTGTCCGGGCTGACGGCTACGGCCCCAACCTGCCTGCGTCCGCAGGTCGAGCGGCTGGCTACTGCATAAGCGATTTTCATAAAATACTCTTCCCAAGTTTCTCTCATTTCATCCTCCAAGCTGTAAATACGACAAATCCCGGCAGGCTTGCCCGGGTTTTGTCTTTTACAATCATAGGTCGTAAAACCACAAAAACATGCTCCAAACCTTTTGACGAGGGGCTATTAAAACTTAACATTAATAGAGGGGGAAACCGTCGGCGAGTTCGTTGACCAATTTAGCAGCAGCAGTAGCTTTGTCAGCATCGCGGCTGAGGCAAAGATCAATGGCTTCGGCAATGGTCTGCATTTCTTTTTCCTTCATGCCCCTGGTCGTAACTGCAGGGGTACCGATGCGGATACCGCTGGTAACGAAAGGACTTTGGGGATCAAAGGGAATGGTATTTTTATTGCAGGTAATACCGGCTTCATCCAAGAGATGTTCGGCTTCTTTGCCCGTATAGTCACGGCAGCGTACATCTACCAGCATTAAATGGTTATCGGTGCCACCGGAAACGAGGCGGAAACCTTTATCCATCAAGGTTTTTGCCAAAACTTGGGCATTCTTTTTAACCTGTTTTTGATAGGTAAAGAAGTCTTCGCTTTGTGCTTCTTTGAAAGCTACGGCCTTGGCCGCAATCACATGCATTAGCGGGCCGCCTTGCGTGCCAGGGAAAACAGCCTTATCCACAGCCGCAGCATATTCTTCTTTACATAAGATAATACCACCGCGCGGTCCACGCAGTGTCTTATGAGTAGTAGAAGTTACGATATCGCAATAGGGAACGGGGCTGGGATGATCACCTGTAGCAACCAGCCCGGCAATATGAGCCATGTCGACCATCAATTTGGCACCGGAGGCTTTGGCAATATCGGCCAGTGCCGCAAAATCGATGATCCGGGGATAAGCAGATGCTCCGGCAACAATCAATTTGGGCTTAACTTCCATAGCCTGTTTCATCAATTGATCATAATCAATCATTTCTGTTTCTTCACTTACGCCATAGGCAACAAAATTATATAGTTTACCGGAAAAATTGACCGGGCTACCATGGGTCAAATGCCCGCCATGGGAAAGATTCATTCCCAGCACCGTATCTCCGGGATTTATTAGCACAAAATAAGCGGCCATATTGGCTTGTGCGCCGGAATGGGGCTGAACATTAACATGGTCGCAATTAAAAATAGCTTTAGCCCTGTCCCTGGCCAGATTTTCCGCGATGTCTACACATTCACAACCGCCATAATATCTTTTGCCGGGATAGCCCTCGGCATATTTATTGGTCAGAACGGAGCCTTGCGCCGCCATAACCGCCTTGCTGGTAAAATTTTCCGAAGCAATCAGCTCGATCTTACGTTCCTGTCTCTTCTTTTCCAATTGCACGGCTTCTGCAATTTCCGGGTCTACCTTTTTAAGAAATTCAAAATCAAACACTTCCCAGCCCTCCATATCATATAAACTAATATTTAATTATTTCATAGTTTGTTTTTCTATATCATCAATTAAAGTTAATCTAGCACTATGCCGCCCGCCCGCAAATTCCGTTTGGAGCCAGATGCGGACAATTTCTGCTATTTCATCCCAAGACAAAACGCGCGCACCCATGACCAAGATATTGGCATCATTATGTTCCCTGGAAGCACAAGCGGTAAAAGTATCGTGACAAAGCGCAGCACGAACATGCGGATATTTATTAGCAGCAATAGACATACCGATACCGGTACCACAAATCAGAATGCCTTTTTGATATTTACCGCAAGAAATAGCCCCTGCGACCTTTGAAGCATAAAGAGGATAATCTGTCCGATCGCAGCTATCACAGCCGTAGTCGGCTACTTCGTAGCCCAATTCCTCTAACAATTTTTTAACCTTTTCTTTCGCCTTAAAAGCGGCATGATCGCTACCAATGGGGATAATCAAAAACAAGACCTCCTTAGCTTGTCCTAGACTAGCTCTAACTTTTATTTTACTTTATCTGAAGGGTCTGAATCAATCCCCTGCCAAATAAAATCCAGACATTTCTCCAGCTGCTGTGCGCAAAGTTCATAAGATTCCAGGCTATTACCAAAAGGATCGGCAATATCTTCCCCGCAATATTGTGCCAGAGCAAAAACTTTATTTGCCAGATCGGGCCGCGAGTAGAGAAGATAATCTTTTTGAGAGCGAGTCATAGTAAAAATAAAATCGGCCTCGGCCAATAAATTATCATCTACAGGGCGGCTTTGATGCTGGCTTAAACTTATACCCCGATTGCGCATGACTTCCACTGCATAACCGGAAGCAGTCATTCCCTCCATAGCGCCTAATCCGGCCGACAGAATCCGCACTTCATCGCCCATGCCTCGATCCTCGGCTAATTTACGCATCAGCACCTCTGCCATCGGACTGCGGCAAGTATTGCCGGTACAAACAAAAAGGATCTTCTTTCTGCTTTCAACCATTTTGATCGCTCCTTCACATGCTAGGAATATTATACTCTATTTTTTAAGGCTTGTCTTAACTGATATGGACCAGTTTGCCCAAACTTCAAAAACCTCTTTCCAAAAACGTTACCACCAACATAAAAAGGGGGCCTATTACTATTCCTATGATAGCAGAAATCGGCTCCTTTTTCCACGCTTGGGGCAGTAATTCGATCAATGCCACATAAAGCATAGCACCTGCTGCCACCGCACAAAGCAATCCTTGCACATTCCGCAGCTGCTCGGCCAGAAAAAAACCCAAAATGGCTCCTATCGGGGTGCAAAAGCTAATCAAGAATAGTAAAAAGAATATTTTGCTCTTCTTTACTCCTGCAGCCAACAAAGGTACGGCAACCGCCATCCCTTCCGGTAGATTATGCAAGCCAATCGCCAGCACTAGGTTAGTCCCCAAATCGGACGCAACAGAATAACCAGCTCCAATGGCTACCCCTTCTGGCAAATCATGGAATGCGATACCACAGGCAATCAAAACTCCTGCCTGCAGGAGAGGCGAAGAAGAAAAAGTCCCGCCAAATGACATAGCCAAATCTCCCAAGGCCAGTAAAATAACCCCTATCAAGACACCTTTCATAGCTGTAGACATAGACTGCCGCAAAACAAAAGGCAGTAAATCAAAGCAGACCACGAAAAGCATGATTCCCGCTGCTAATGCCAAAAAAAACGCCAATGACCGTCTACCTAGAGGAACTTGAAAAGCCGACGCGCCTCCTAAAAGCGTAGCCATCCCGGCTAAAAGCCCAATCCAAAATACATGTTCCATATGATTCTCCATAGCTATAATCTGCTTTATAGATATGGAGAACTTGTCGTTTTTAGAAGTTTATTATAAATATCAGAGACCGGAAGCCTTACGCAAACGGTTCATGATAGCAATACCCAAACCTTCTTCTAGTACTGTTTCCACAATTACTATTGATGCACCTCTAGCATCCGCCAGCCGAAATGCAGCAAAAATATTGCGCGCAAAAGCTGGCAGATCATTACGCCGAGAAATGACAAAAACAAAAGGCTGCGCATCCTGCGGCAGTAATTCGGCAGTTTCCTGGCAGACGACCAGCAAAGGTATTTTTTCTCTTAGATTTTCCTTATTCCAAATGGTAGCTATCTCCTGCGGTGAAGTTAAACGCACCTCACCTTTCGGGGAATAATGAGGGTATTTCATACCCGGAGCAGCAGGCACGCCACTCTTTATCGGCCCAGCATAAGCAACATTTCCACAATAAGTCTGTAACTCCTCCGCACTGATAAAACCCGGACGTAAAATGATTGGTTGAGGACCGCATAAATCAAGCACGGTAGATTCTAATCCGATATCCACCATGCCCGCATCTAAGATCAAAGGTATCTTGCCTTTTAAATCGGTAAAAACATGCTCGCCCGTAGTGGGACTGGGCTTGGTAGAAGTATTAGCCGATGGAGCTGCCACAGGTAATCCTGTCAGCTCAATTAGGGCTTTAGCTAATGGATGAGAAGGCATGCGCACACCCACAGTATCAAGCCCTGCCGTAACAATATCGCCTACTACTTCTTGACGGGGTAAAATAAGAGTCAATGGCCCAGGCCAAAAGGCCCGCGCCAAAGCCAAAGCCAGCTCATTGGGCTTTGCCACCTCATAAAGCTGATCTATCCGGGAAATATGGACAATCAAAGGATTGTCGGCGGGGCGGCCTTTAGCAGCAAAAATAGCGGCTACAGCCCCATCGTCAAAAGCATTTGCGCCCAGACCATAAACTGTTTCCGTAGGAAATGCCACGATTTGCCCCGCGCGCAGCAAATCCGCTGCCTGTTTAACGGCTGGATGATTCAGAGATTCTTCATATGAGATTGTTTCTGAAAATTTTATCAATTGAGTATCCATATAACCGCCTATAAAAAATTACTCTTTACTTCTGGCCACGAAGCATCGGTGATTGCCACCAAAGTCAACTATGGCCTTTTCTATATCAAACCCGCCTTCCATGAGGATGGCGCTGACGCTTTCTTTTTGATCGTATCCTATTTCCAAAACCAGATATCCTTTACTGCATAGGTAGTCTTTACTTTGACCTACTAAAAGCCGGTAAAAATCCAGCCCGTCTTGACCTCCATCTAAAGCTATCCTCGGCTCACTTTGTATTTCCGGGGAAAGCTGGGTAATTTCATGTGTTGGAATATAAGGAGGATTGGCTATTATCATATCCAGCGCTATATTCTCCGCCTTTAATGGCGCTAATAAATCCCCCACCATAAAACGGCAACGGTCTTCAACCTGATTGAGCGTTGCGTTTTCCATAGCAATTTTGATAGCGTTAGCAGAAAGATCAACGCCGATGACCTCTATTTGCGGTAGATAATAAGCCAAGCTAATTGCAATAGCGCCGCCACCGGTGCAAATATCAGCGACCTTGGCCTTAGAATATGGGCGCAAAACATTGATAGCTTCCTCCACTATCCTTTCGGTATCATTGCGGGGAATGAGTGTATCAGAACTAACCTTCATGGGCAGGGACATGAATTCCGTTTCTCCCAGCAAATATTGTAAAGGGTAACGAGTAGCACGCTTTTCCAGAAAAGATAATAACTGACTTTGGCTATATTCATCCAGTTCCAAATCCATCTTCAAAAGTAAATTAGCGGGTGAGCAATGCACAAGATAGGCGATCATTAAATCCGCTTCTCTTCGCGCTTCCTCGATACCCGCTTTAATCAAACTTTCTTCTGCTATTTGCAAAGCTTGCCTGACTTTCACTGCTTTTCCTCTTTTGCTAGGAGTTATTCTACGTTCTTCAAGCGCTGGGCCTGGTCATCGGTAATCAAAGCATCAATGATCTCATCCAAGTCACCTTCCAATATCCATTCCAAACGGTGCACCGTCAGGCCGATACGATGATCCGTAACCCGTCCTTGAGGAAAATTATAGGTGCGGATACGCTCGGAGCGGTCACCGGAGCCGACCATGCTCTTTCGGGTAGAAGCTTCAGCGCTCGATTGCTCTTCCTGCATCTTTTCCAAGACACGCGCACGCAGCACCCGCATGCCTTTATCTTTATTTTTATGCTGGCTTTTTTCATCCTGACAGGAAACTACGATACCTGTTGGTATATGGGTTAAACGCACAGCGGACTGAGTAGTATTGACGCACTGTCCACCGGGGCCGGTAGCGCAAAAAACATCGATGCGGATATCGTTGGGACCGATGTCCAATTCCACTTCCTCCACCTCCGGCAAAACAGCTACTGTAGCCGCCGAAGTATGGATACGCCCACCGGACTCAGTAGTTGGTACACGCTGCACTCGGTGAACGCCGCTTTCAAATTTGAGCCTGCTATAAGCACCTTGCCCCTCAATGAGCAAAATGATTTCACGGATACCACCCAATGTAGAATAGTTAGCGCTCATGATTTCCATACGCCAGCCTTTGATCTCCGCATAACGGCTATACATCTTAAAGAGATCGGCAGCAAAAAGCCCCGCCTCATCTCCACCGGTACCAGCGCGGATTTCTAAAATAACATTTTTATAATCATTTGGGTCTGTTGGCAATAAAAGCAAATGCAGCTTATCTTCCAGCCGCACCTTCTCCTCGGCAAGCTCGTTTAGTTCCAATTCGGCCAGCTCGACTAGCTCCGGTTCATTTTTAGTGCCGCTCATCTCTTGAGCTTCTTTAATGCCTTCTAAACATTTTTTATATTGACGATAGGCGTTGACAACGTCTTCCAATTCTGAACGCGCCCGGACATGCTTTTGCCAAACCGGTTGATCGGCAATGATTACTGGATCAGCGACCAGTTCCGTTAATTTATCAAATTTTTCCTCCAAGGCGGCAAGTTTTTCGATCATTAAGGCATACTCCTTTTTCTTAATAAATAAATTTTTATTTTAAGCTTCGGCAGGGTTTGCTTTCTCTATGCCAGAAGCTGATACTTCTTGTTGGTTGGCGCAGGCACTATTAGGCACAAAACCCGGCACCGCGCGTAAAGAAGCAATAGCCACTTCTAATTGACTATCATCAGGTTCTTTGGTAGTCAAATGTTGCATCCACAAACCTGGCGTCACCAATATTCCCACTATACGGCTATGGGGAAATTTAAGCGGCAGGCGGAAAAGCTCATAAGAGAGACCAGCCACAATCGGCATGCAACAAACTTTAATCAATATGCGGTGTAAGGGGTCTGTCTGACCAACAAAAGTAAAGATAATAATCATTAAGATCATAGCCATCAAAAGGAAGCTGGTACCACAGCGGGGATGGATGGTAGTATGCTGCCTGGCATTTTCCACAGTCAATTCCTCGCCAGCTTCATAGGTAGAGATTGTCTTATGCTCCGCTCCATGATAAGCAAAAAGACGTTTGATATCCTCCATACGGCTGATAAAGACGATATATATAACAAAAAAGATGATACGCAGCAGGCTTTCAAAAAGACTGCGGCCAAAATCACCAAAAATAGCTCTGATCGGATTAGCCAGAAATACTGGTATAACCACAAAAAAACCAATTGCAATAACAAAAGCAAAAACGACAGCAAAAATGATCTCTTTGGTTGTTAGCTTTTCGCTCTCACTTTCTCCAGCCTGAGCAGCAGACCAGGTCAAATCCTGGATACCACTATATAAGGATTCAATAAAAGATGCACAACCACGGATTATCGGCCAGCCTAAGATAGGATAACGGATCTTAAGTGGTTTTTTGGCAACTATTTTATAGGTCAGCTCACCATTAGCTAAGCGACAGGCAATAGCTTTCCCTTCAGGGCCTTGCATCATAACCCCTTCTAGCACGGCTTGCCCACCATAATATATTTTTTTCATTATATTTCCTCGGTTTTTAAAAAATAAATTAAATAAATATCTTTTTTAAGATAGATACTTAATATTATAATTATAAACACAATCTGTGTTGGAAGCAAGGGCAGTGGTATTGATATACATAAAGTAAAAAAGCGGAGCTTGTATAGCTCCGCTTTTGTTTTTTATAGGCCGTATTTCTTTTTGAATTTATCCACTCTGCCGCCCTCTTCAACCAAAAGCCTCTTAGACCCGGTAAAAAAAGGATGACATTGAGAACAAACTTCAACTTTGATCTCTTTTTTAGTAGATCCGGTCTTAAAGCGGTTACCGCAAGCGCAGACTACATCTACTTCATTGTATTTGGGGTGAATACCCTCTTTCATGGCGATCACCTTCCTTCCCTATAAAGCAGTTAAACTGCAAAAAGTGCCGACTTAATAAAGCTTATCACAAATAAAAGCGCTTGTAAACCTTTTTTTAATCAAAATTTATTTAACGCCAAATTCGCGAGTAGTTGCCTATCTTAACCTCCGGTAAATCTTGCTCCAGCAAACTTAGCATTGCGGCAATACCCATACCAGGCTCACCTAGACAAAAGGGCTCCATTATTGCGGGATCTATATTTAAATTTCGCAGCTGTATCTGTCGCACCTGTGTTTCCTTTACCAAAGCAACCAATGCCTGGTAACGAAGAGGACTATCGGTAAATCCTGGATAGGTAAGCAAATTGAGAGAAACAGGTATCCGGGCTTCCTTAGCCAGCATCAGACTGGCCTTAACATTAGCCGGATCATAATCTGGGCGATGATAAGCTGTATATTCTTCGGTAATCGGCGAAAAAAGACTAACACGCAGACTATCTATGCCTGCGTCAATGATCTTTGTAATGGCCTGGCTGTCGCCGGCATTGGTATTGATATTGATACTGCCCTTGGCTGTCTCGGAACGGATCTTTTTTATTGCCTCGCAGATAACAGGCCATTGCAAAGATGGCTCGCCCTCACAACCTTGTCCAAAACTGATGATGCCTGAATTAGCCTCCTTTAGATGAGCAATGCCAATTTCGGCTACTTCTTCTAAAGTAGGAACAAAATCGATCCTTTGTTGCGGCGATGGGCAACATTCAGAAGCCTGTAGGGAAATACAGCCGATACAATTGGCATTACAACGGGGAGAAACGGGTATACCACCCTCCCAGCGGCGGTAAAAAATATTTTGCGCCGTAAAACAGCCATATTCTAAAGAGCAATGCGCTAATTGTTTAAGGATGCGGTTTTGCGGCATATCTGCCAACCTTTTAGCAATCAGTTCTTCAAGCTGGGGAGTATTATAATGCTGGGGATGCCAGCGTTTATGCTCATCGGTTGGTATAGCCGCTACCATCAATTTGTCTTTATCGATACCTACAGCCGTATAGCCAAGTAAAGGCAATGGCTCACGTGCCGGAGACGTAGCCGACACCAAGGTGCGAGTAAAACCTTGTGGCAAAAGAGCGGCCATGGCCCAAACTTCACCGCCCGCTTCTTCATAAGGGTCCTCTTCCAGGCAAAGAAATTCTCCCGTCTCTTTGCGAAAACCGATAGGAGCAGCAGTCGGCATCATCACTAAAGTCGCTCCCTCCGGCAATGGGATAAGCTCTTGCTTTGTAGGATAGACTACCCTATTGCCGCTAGTTCCCGCCATTTCCAAAGCAGGTATATCCAGCCATTCCCCACTGGGACGGGCAAAAATCATTCTTACCATGTAAAAGTTCCCCTTTATTTATTTGTTCTTTATTTTTAAGTTGTTTTAAATTAAATTATTTTAAATAAGGTACGTTTTATTATAGCATATCCATTTTTTTCATTCCAGAGATACTGCTATTCGCCTATTTTTATGTAAAGTTAACTTTATTAAAAACTTTTACTTAGGATTTTCCCAGCTTTTTCCTGCCCCTTGGGGGCTAAAGTGGCCTTTTGTAAAATTAATGAATATTTTCTCTGATTTAAGGGCATAATTAGATAAACATAGCGCAAGAAAAGGAGTGATTTGGATAAGTTATCAAAATATAACACCGGTAAAAACCCTAAAAAAAATATTTGCCTGTATTGCGCTGGCCATGGCAATGGCGCTGATCTTGGCTATAGCGCAGCCAGAAGTAGCTTCCGGCGCAGACGGACGTAGCGCTTATTATGCAAAGGGAAGCGAAACAGTCGCTACTATTGCTAAAAACCATCACGTTGATGCGGAGCTTTTGGCAGCGATGAACAACCTTTCACCTGGCTTTAAACTTCAAAAAGGGCAGTGCATCTGGTTGCCTTTAGAACCAACATCTACCGTAGTAATTAAAAAAGGCGATACTCTCTGGGATTTAGCCCATGAATATAATACCAGCGTCAGTATTTTAATAGCCCAAAATAATCTTGCCAACCCGAATCGCTTAAAAGTCGGACAGAAATTAACAGTTCCCGTAGAGCAAGATGAATACTGTATTTCGCCTATCGTTATGGCATCTGCATCCCCATCCAGAAGTACCGTAACAACAGCTTCCCGTAGTGGCTCCGGTTATATATGGCCGATCAAAGGCATCATTACCTCCAGTTTTGGCAAAAGGAACGGCGGATACCATCACGGTTTGGATATTGCCGCCGATAAAGGAACAGCTATCGCCGCTGCTAAGGCAGGCACGGTTACCTTTACAGGCTGGTATTCCAGCATCTATGGTAGAGCCATCATTATCCGCCATAGTGATACAGAAGAATCCGTTTATGCGCATCTCCAGTCGATTTTAGTCAGCCAGGGAGCAAAGGTAAAGGCAGGGCAAACCATTGCCACCGTAGGAGAATCCGGTAATGCTACTGGCCCTCATCTGCATTTAGAAATCCGCATCAATAATTCCGCGGTAAATCCTATAAAATATTTGCGCTAAATATCACAAATAACTTATCATAATAAAAGGGCAGCTTAAGCTGCCCTTTTTTATTGCCAATCAAAAACTATTAAGACATTTTTGGATGATACTCTTTTGTTTTCTTTTTTTGATAAGAACGAATCAAAAAGAAAAACAGCGTATATAGAATAATAAAACTTATAGCCGACAAAAGCATACAGGCAAAAAGAAAATTAATACCCAAATCCGTTATATTCTGGAGGGAGATAATGCCACCTTCTACTGTTTGCATGGCACTATCGGTTTGCGTAGCAATGGTCTTAACATCTAAGTCCCCGCGGGTTAAAAAACCTCCCACCAAGATATCCAGAGCATAACAAAGAGGGGCCAAGGGCGTAACCAAAATCGATGCTATTACTCCCGCTGTTTTGTTTACCCCCGCCAGATAGGCAAAAAGTAAGGTAATTGCCGCACGAAAGCCAAAAGTGGGAAAGAACATAATCGATATACCAAAGGCCATCGGCAAAGCAATGGAATAAGCCGTACCCGGCAAGCGCATCATCCGCAAATAATGATAGCGCAAATAGCGTTTTAGCCGTTTGGGCGCAGGTTTACGGGGCAAGCTATATAGCTCTTTCGCCTCTTGACGAGAAATCGTATCTTCTCGCATTTGTGCAGAAAAAGTCTTTTCCCCTCCCTGGCTACAAGCTTCCGAAAGATATGCTCCACCTAAAATGACCCGAGGACGGCTTCCAGCATTTTTTATATTCTGGAAGTTATTCTTCTCTCTGCTCATTCCAAGACTTCCTTTAAAACTTAAAACTAATTTCAACCTTTTTATACCTATACTTTGTTAATCCGTTTCATAGGTCATGGTAGCCTGAAAGAACCATCATTATAATTAATACTCTATCGTGGTCTTTTTTATTCTTTGATTGAATATTTACGTCCACCGGTAGTATAACGCAGACGCAACCCACCTCTAAAAAGGCGGATAGATTGCGCTTTTTTCAGCAAATGGACATCGGCAGGACGCGCTGCATATAAAAAACCTCGCGCTTCACAATGAGCACAAGTAATACCAATACGGTGACCTTTGGCCTCCAGATCAAATTCTTTGGAACCGCATACAGAACAGACTATACCCGATTGTCTAAAGAGACGGTTGATTTCGATTAAAGCCTTAGCCATCAAAGAAGGAGAAGCAAAATATTCCCGCAGCTCGTCTTGGTAGGCAATGATCATAAAACCTTCTTCATCAAGAGCCTCCAAAACTTTATCTTTTTCACCGATATAAGCCAAGTGCAAATCGGTATCCCCACAATCTAAAGACAAGACGGCATTTCTCATTTCTGTTAGCTTATAAATATAACTATGCTTTTCCTGGCAGCAGGGACAAAACAAATCGATATAGGCGTGCTTTTTGCCGGAAACCCGAATAGTAAAAGCTGTGTCACAAGAACTACAGGAAACTTCCATCTCTTTACCGCTCAAAAGGCGAAAGTCAGAAAAAGAACGGTATAAAAGCTGCTCTTGACAATGAGGACAACGCATCGCCAAAAAAACCTGTGGCTCAACCAGCATCAAAAACACCTACCTCTCGTAAACTTTTCCTAAGGACAAACAATAAGTAAACTTTCTTTTCCAAACATCAATAACCCTTTTTATTTAAATATTTTATTCATTTAATTTTTTCTTGTATTTGTACCAAATAAAAACTTTTTTTGACAAGCGTAGAAGAATATGTTTTAAAATTTTTCAGCTTCTATTAGGCTATTATCAGCTAAAGAACGTAACCCAACTAATTCTCCTTGCCGATAATAAAGCCTGGTGATAGCAGCTGAAGCACAGGTGCGACGCAAAAATACACTCACTATATCTCCTTTTGCCAAAGAGGTGTTGCTGATATCTATAGTCGTCATCTGCATAGATACCCTGCCGACCGGCAGAAGGCGGCCTTTTTCATAAATCGCATAATGCCTTTGTTTTTTATATAGACTGCGAGCCCATTCATCGCTGATACGGTACAAAGAACTTTTAATTCCTGAAGGCCTAGCATGCACTTCCATAGCAAAACCATCGGCATAACCGATAGGAAGAACGCCTATTTTAATGTTGTTTTTAGCAACAAAATCACCACCATAACCAACGGGCTCTCCCTTTTCCACCTGTCGGGTAGAAATAATGCGGCATTTACAGGCCCATGGGTCAGAAAGTTTCCATCCGCCGGGTAAAGAGACAGGGCTTTGCCCATAAAGTATAGTTCCGGGCCGTACCATATCAAAATAACTTTGCGGCAGAGTCAGAACTGCCGCCGAATTAGCCATATGCGCCAAACCATAATTTATACCACGGCTGCGCAAATCATCTAAAAATCCGTTGAAGCAAGACAGCTGCCGCAGGGCAACAGCTTTCTTTGCCGCTGAGGCAAAATGAGAATATATCCCCTCCAGACGGACTGATGCCATTTTTTCAGCCATCTGGGCCAGCTCTAACCCCTCCCCTGGAGAAGCCCCCAAGCGGTTCATCCCTGTATTGATCTTGAGATGAAAAGGATGCTCTTCATTTCCCGATTCAGCTAAATCAGCAAGCGAAGGCATGTCCACAACCGTAGCAATGAGATTATGAAGGCGGAAGAAAGGAGCCGTCTGCTCATTGACAGGGAAAAAGACTAAAATAGGTTTATCGATGCCAGCTTTGCGCAAAGCCATGCCTTCTTCTAATGTGGATACGGCCAGCATATCAGCGCAGGCGGACAATAGCCGCCCCGCAGGAATCAAGCCCATACCATAAGCGTCTGCTTTAAGCACCGCCATAATTTTCACGCCTTCAGGCAAATGTTCACGAATATGTTGGGCATTGGCCTCCAAAGCGTCTAAGTCAATTTCTATCCAACGTTCAAGACTACCGGGAGCTATCATTTATTTTTTCACCTGCCGCCTTTGATTTTCTTTTTGGCGCGAATAAAGTGGCGGACCGCTTTTTGATAGCGCGGCTCCAACCAATGATAAAAGCGGTAATTAGCAGGACGATAGACCAGGTCATATTCTCCAATAAAACTGATATATTCCCCGCCAAAACCTTTTTTGAATTTTACCAAACCATAAAGCGGATGTTCCGGCCCCACATCACCCGGCACTCCGCGAAAATCATACATGGTGCAGCCATGAGACTTGGCCCATTGGATCATCCGCCATTGCATGAGATAATTAGGCATTACATTACGGTATTGGTTAGCAGAAGCACCATAAATATACCAGGCTTTTTCCCCTAAACGAAAAGCTAATGCCCCGGCTATAGCTTTACCTTCATAATAAACAAGGAAAAGTTCGGCCAAACCTGCTGGAACTAAAAAATCATAAAAATTTTCATAGTATTTATAGGGACGGATGAGAAACTTGTCCCGCTCGGCTGTTTCACAAAGCAGCTTATAAAAATCAGCCAAAGAATCGCGTCCCGCAACAACTACCTCTACGCCTTTTTTCTCTGCCAAACGCAAGTTGTAACGGGTCTTTTGCTGAAGATTAGCCAGGAGGGTCTCTTCATCAGGAGAAATATCCAGGCGGAAAACATGCCGCGGCTGGATACCTTCAAAACCTTCACCCTTTTCGGCACAGTGGAAACCGGCTTGTTTTAATCTTTTGCTCCATAAAGGGTCACCATCTTTGATATCGGGATCGATTTTGAGGAAAACTGCTTGATAAGTTTTAGCTAAAGCAGCTATACCTTCTAGCAGTAAATTCCAGACATCTTCCCTCTCTATATCCAAAACAGGCCCCCGGGGAACATAAAAAAGGCTGCCCATGCGAAAAGGCAGCTGCCTTTTCAGCAAGGAAACAGCAGCAATGATCTCGCCGCCTTCTTCCACCACTAAACGCAACGGCTGCCAAGTGCCGGCCCCTTTAAGTGAACCCCATTGCCATGTCTGCAAGACATGTCCTTTGGGATGTGTCGCCATAAAATCATTAAAACGGCACATTTGATCAATATTGTCATCCAGCAGGCGCCATTGCACTAATTATTCCTCCCCTTTTGCTACTTGTTTTTGTCTTTTGCCCCTTGCTTGTTGCTAATACTACTAGTTTTTCTTTTTATGTTTACTTTTAAACTTTTTACTAATTACTTTTTTTCATAATTGTAACACTAACTAAGAGGTTTTCGAGAAACAAAGCTTTTTTCCTGCCCCAAAAGAAAAAGACCACAAACCAAAAGCTAAAAAACATCCTTCATTAAAATGATAGTTAAAAAATCACCAAAATAAAAAAAGGCCAAAAAACTCAGCCTTTTTTAAAAATAATTATTTTTTAAGAGCTTACATTTTCTCCGGAGCATCGACTCCCATGACGGCCAAGGCCCTTTCCAATATAGTAGCCACGCCTCTAGCCAACCAAAGGCGGGCGAAAGTTAATTCCGGCGCTTCTCCCAGCACCCGGCATTGAGAATAAAAATGATGGAAAGTAGAGGCCATCTCCTGTACATAAGATGCAATATGATGCGGCTCGCGAAGCATAGCAGCACGGGCCACCTCATCGGGAAAATCAGCCATCCGCCTGATTAAGGCAAGTTCACTGGGGTCCTGCAAACAGGAAAGGTCCATTTTATCCAAATGAGGCAAATGATAGCCTTCTTTTTGCGCATTGGCTAAAATTGAACAAATACGCGCATGCGCATACTGGACATAAAAAACAGGGTTGTCCGCTGATTGCGATTTAGCCAGGTCCATATCAAAATCTATCAGGCTGTCGGCCGAGCGGTTAACAAAGAAGAAACGCGCCGCGTCACAGCCCACTTCCTCTACCAATTCTTCCAAAGTAACATAGGTGCCGGTACGCTTAGACATCCGCAGCAATTCGCCACCCTCATAAAGACGGACAAATTGCATAAGGATAACTTCCAACTGATCACGGGAATAGCCTAGGGCTTCCATGGCCCCCTTCATCCGAGCTACATGTCCGTGATGGTCCGCACCCCAGATATCGATCACGGTATCAAAGCCGCGCTTAAATTTATTATCATGGTACGCTATATCTGCCGCGAAATAAGTGGGAATGCCATTGCTGCGAACCAGCACTTCATCCTTTTCCTCTCCAAAACGACGGCAATCCAACCATAAGGCATCGTCCTTTTCATAGACCCAGCCTTCTTTTTGCATCTTTTCCACAATTTCCACGATTGCGCCACTATCATGCAAAGTTTGTTCACTAAACCAGACATCATAATTGACGCCAAATTTTTCCAGGGCATCATGGATAGACGATATCTTCTTCTTCAAGGCCCAGCTAGTAAGCAATTCCCGACGTAGTGGCGATTCCATAGCCTGATATTTATCCTTGACTTCCTCAGCTAGCTCAGCCATAGCCGTACGTACATCCTCGCCATGATAACCGTCTTCAGGAAAGGGTACATCTTCTCCTAAGGCCTGCAGATAACGGGCTTCTAAGGAATAACCAAATTTTTCGATCTGATTACCGGCATCATTGATATAAAATTCTCTTTGCACTTCATAGCCAGCCATTTGCAATAAAGAGGATAAAGTATCGCCGATAGCCGCGCCACGGGCATTGCCGATATGCAATTCACCTGTCGGATTAGCGCTAACAAATTCTACCTGAATCTTTTGCCCCTTGCCAAAAGAGGAACTACCAAAAGTATCCCCCTCTGCCAATATCTCTTTGAGGCAGAGCGCCAACCAATCCTTTTTCATGCGAAAATTAATAAAACCTGGTCCGGCTACTTCTAATGAATCGACTCCGCCAGTTCCTGTCGAAAAATATTTTATGATCTGCGCAGCAATGCTGCGGGGTGGGCATTTAGCCTCTTTTGCTAAAAGCATAGCGGCATTGGTAGCAAATTCTCCATGATCTGGGTCCCGCGGTACTTCCACAATAAAATCAGGAATCCTTGCAAAGGACAGTTCTCCAGCATCTGCCGCTTTTGCCAAAGCTTCAGCAATTCCTGCTTCTATGGCAGCTTTTCTTTTGCCAATAATTGTAAGTTCACTGATCTCCAAAGGAGGTCCTCCTCTTCTTGCTTTCATTTGCTTATTTTATTTAATTTATAAAATATATTAATAGCTGATACTCCCTATATAATAGCGGTTTTGTTCTTCCTTTTCAATCAATAATTTATACCTAATTTTTTTAATCCCTAAAATGTTACTTGACTTCTTTCAGCATAATTCGACAAGACTGGGGTTTATAATAAAAGAGTAACATATTCCTACTATCCCTTTAATGAAAGACAAATCCCTTCTTCATAAACCCGACCTAGTTAAGCTTCATCAATCTTCCTAAATCAAACCTTTATAATACAAAAAGCGGCTTATTAAGCCGCTTTTTGTATTATTATACTCGCCTGTATTAATTATACAGCGCTTTTTATTTTATGGAACAATTACCCGGTAAAGATTATCTGTCGTATCATCTGCATCACGGCCTGCAATAACGATCTTCTTGCTATCGGAGCTCCAATCAAAAGAGCTAACCACACCGCTAAAGACTAAAACATCTTTGTTTTCGGCCATGTAATAAACATGCAAGCTACCTGCAGCATCAGTATAAGCTATCTTACCGCTGTTCGGAGACCATTCCAAGAGATCACCGCCGCCATTTTCCGCCACAATGACTCCTCCGGCATCAGGAGTATTATAGGCAACGCCTACGCCTTCTCCTTTGATATTAGCAGCCACCATGGACCCATCAGTAGAATAAGCTAAAACATAAGTTTTGCCGGTAAGCCAATAAAAGTCGCTGCTGGTAGTAAGAGCTGCTGTCTGCTCTAATGTAGCATTTTCAGCTACCAAAGTGGGTAAAGCATCCGGGTCAAGTTTTTGTTGCCATTCTTGATATCCTGTATCAGTCTTCACATAATAGTAAACCTCATCATTGGCAACCTGAGGAGCTAACACGGAAAGGCCGGTATGCTCTGCTAAAAGAACCATTTCAAAAGCACCGCTGCTAATTGAATTATAAGCTACTTGTGGCAAATCGACAGAACCACTATGATCATTTTCCGTTGCCTGGGGTTCTACTTGGGCAACAGTTGGAGTTTGAGTATCCGTAGGAGTTTGCGTATCAGTAGAAGTTTGGGGATCTTCAGGAGTTTGTTCTTCAGTGGTTGTTCCATTATCCGGATTTGTATCGGAAGGAGTAGTAACGTCATCTTGCGGTTCATCGACAGTCCCCTGCGACCCCGTATTGCCATTATCCGCTACTTGAACCGTAGGCGAATCTGTACCCTGATTTTGCCAGAGGCCAAATGCACTGACCCCCACAACAGCGACAATAGCAGCCGCTATCAACCCAAAGCGCTTCCAGACAGGAGCTTTAGGCAAAGGATTTTTTATCGACTGTTCAGTCGATAAAATTTTCTCATCAAAAATTGATGCCATTACCGAATCAACAAAATTAGCAGGCAATGTCGGCATTAATAAAGTTTTTGCTAAAGTAGCATCTAATTGTTGCAATTCTTCCCAATATGCAGCGCAGGAAGGGCATTGTTCAATATGGGCGCGAAAATCTTGGGCGTCCTGATCTGTTAACTGGCCGTCGATTAAACGCTGCATCAAAATTAGAGCATCGTTGCAAATCATTTGACAAGCTCCTTTCCTAGCACATGGGCTAATTTTTTTTGTAACATCTGTCTACCCCGAAAAAGCCTTGTTTCAATGGTAGAAACAGGTAAATCCAGGCGCAGGCCTATTTCCTGATAAGACAGGCCTTCCATATATTTTAGCATTACCGGCAAACGATAATTTTCCGGCAAAGCGGCAATAGCTTCTTGCACCAGAACAGAAACTTCTTCTTTTTCATAGACGGCTTCGGGACTTGTTCCCACAGGCGCTTCTATCGGTGCTTGTTCTATCAGAACATCCAGGGAAACAATATCTTGCGGCTTTTTATGTAAAGCGTTGATGCAGGTATTGTGAGCTACACGATACATCCAAGGAAAAAACTTGCGGCTGGAATCAAAACGTCCCAACTCCCGATAGATGCGTAAGAAAGCTTCCTGCGCCAAATCTCTAGCTTCATCATAATCGTTGCCCAAACTAAAAGCCAAGGAAAAAACCTGCTTTTGATAACGAGCAACTATAACGCCATATGCTTCTTGTTTACCCTGCAAGCAGAGGGTGACCAATTCCTCATCAGTCAGATGATCCATTGGGCTTTCTCCTACTTTCACAATAATTACATAAAGATGAGGGAAAAACTTGCAAAAATTTTCTATATTTACCAAAAAATTTTCCACAAGATAAATTAAGACAAAAAATATTTGCCTTGTTATTAATAAATATTAGGATTTTCCCTCTTTTTTTATGCTTAATAAATAAGTCTTAAATAATATAGACGAATTCCCTGAATAAATGTTTCCTTAAATAAATTCTATATCTACAGGATAACTCTTATAATCTAAATATACTACTGTAAAAATTACCTAATAAAATCATTTTTCCTTTTTTTGGTAATAAAAAATAAAGCAGGAAACCTTTTTCAAAGTTTCACTGCCTTCTAATATATGAGATTAATGTGATGTTATTATGAAAAGTCGATAATTATTTTTAAGATTTTGTATATTTACCTTAATCGACAAAATAATTTCTGATACCGCAGGCAATAGCCATAGCAGCTTTTTGCCTAAAATCATCACTGGCCAGGAGCGCTTCTTCTGCAGGATTGGAAATAAATGCCACCTCTACAATCACTCCGGGACAAGATAAATCACGAAGCACACCGAAAGAACCCGCTATCACTCCCACTTTTCTGCGATCCAAAGCAGCAACTAAGCTATCTTCTATCTTTTGTCCCAGAAGCTTATCCTGGTTTGCATAGCTACTTGCACTATTACGGTATACGCCTGTGCCGCAAACCAATGAACTGGTGTTGGAGTTAGAATGAATGGAAACAAAGATATCGGCATCATAATATGAGGCAAAGGCTGCGCGATCGGCAAGGCTTAAATAATTATCTGACATATTAGTTGTTATTACTTCAGCTCCCATGCGGCGCAAAAAATCTATCGTATAAGCCGTAATAGCTAGATTGACTTCTCTCTCCTTAAGTCCGCTTGGCCCCATAGCTCCTGGATCGCTATAGCCGTCATTTATTTTCCCATGCCCTGGATCAAGCACAATGATAATACCGGCAAGCTCGTCTTCATCGCCACGTGAAGCACTATCATCGCTCAAAACATAGACCAAATCCTGCCTTACATAACCCCCATCCACTTTATACCAATCGCCGGTTTTGTCAGTTGCGGATAATACATCCCCTAACGCAACTTGTCCCGTGATCGCATAATTAGTTCCTGGCCCCTGGCGCAGATTAACAACATCATATGTAACCATCAATCTAATTGAGGTTCCTTGATCTTCTTCAGTACCATTATCTACAGGAATATCCGTATCACAAGTTATATAAATAGAATTTGATGCCGAAAAATAATTGACTTGTCCTCCCATAGATTCAGAAACTAAGCGTAACGGAACCATGACCCGCTGTCCTGCTACTTGCGGCGCAACATCACAAGTAAATTTTTGTCCATTAAAGAGGCCTGTACTTTCTCCTGTCCATAAATAAAGACTTCTCTCTTCATTTTGGATAAAAACTTCTTTTTGGCTATTGTCCCAATTACAAGTATAGCCCATAGTCTCAGAAATCAAACGCAAAGGAACCATCGTCCTGTTTAGATATACGTATGGTGCAATATCTGGATAGATCTGCTCATCATTAATATAAATGGAAGGCGCGCTTTGCGCTAAGGCAGGTTGGGGAGTAGTAATAAAAGTTGCTGCCGCCAATAAAAAAAGCAAGCAAAGCGTTAATGCCATGATCCGACGCCTTATAATCTGGCTTCGGTTTTGACCGATTACCTCTTGCCCGCTAAGAAAATTTCTATTTTCTGACAAAGTCCCCGCCCCTTTTTCTCATCTATATATTATTACTTAAATAGGAGCAAAAAAGTTTCAGGAAATTTTTGGCATGTTTATCGTGTTATATCTATAGCACCCGCTTATGCCATCTTTTTGCGATATAATTCAGCGCAAAAAGGGCCTTGTCAATTTCTTCTTTGGTATTAAAACAGCTAAAACTGAAACGTAGAGTACCTTCTTTTATCGTCCCTAAAGCTTGGTGAGCCAGCGGTGAACAATGCAAACCAGCACGTACAGCTATCTGGAAATCATTATCTAAGATATAGGCTGCCTCAGCAACATTTCCTCCCTCAATCTGCAAAGATACTACCGCCAACTTATCTGCTGCGGGTGGAGGCAAGAAAAGACGCACTCCTTTGATATTACCGGCCCCATCCACAAATCGATCATAAAGGGTCTTGGACTGCTTATAAAAAAAGTCTACCCCTCTTTCACGCACAAACCTTACCGCCCCTAATAGTCCGGAGATCCCCGGCATATTAGGCGTACCGCTTTCCATGTGGTCGGGATAAAAAGCCGGAACTAATGGCTCAGCGGCATTACTGCCCGTGCCACCAACGATCATCGGTTCTAATTCTATGCTCTCTCCTACATATAGCGCACCAATCCCCGCCGGGCCATAAAGGGCCTTGTGTCCGGCCAGACAAAGCAGATCAATACCCATCTTTGCCACATCAATAGGAATAAAGCCTGCGCTTTGCGCCGCATCAACCAAAAAAGCGATATGATATCGCCGGGCAATTTCGGCGATCTTTTCTATGGGCATTACTACTCCGTTGACATTACTGGCATGCATACAAATAAATAACCGCGTATAAGGATTGATTGCTGCTTCAAAATCCTCTGCGAAGACTATACCTCCTGTGTCTGAAACAACTTTAGTGGTAGTAATTATCCCTTGACTCTCCAATTGTGCAAGAGGCCGACGGACAGCATTATGCTCCATACCGGAATAGACCACATGGTCTCCTGGGCGCAAAAAACCTTTGATTGCCATATTGAGACTTTCTGTTGCTCCGGAAGTAAAAACTAGCCGTTCTGTTACCGGACAACCCATAAAATCTGCTAACTCTAAACGCGCCTGGGAAAGATGGCGCGAAGTGGCGCGGGAAAGAGCATATGCCCCCCGCCCCGGATTGGCTCCATACTGCTCAAAAGCAGCCATCACTGCCTGCCGTACTTGAGAAGGCTTAGGATAGCTGCCCGCAGCATTATCAAAATATATCATCAAAATCTTCCTTTCCCTTAACCAGCACCCGCAAAACACGAGCGTTCAAAAACACAAGCGCAAAGCTTAAACTCCAGCTATATGGCTTAGCAAAAAAACACAACCTATATATCATTTTATGGTTGTACCAGGAAAGTGGTGCAAGTTGTTGGCATAAAAAAAGCCGCTTCCTTAATGGAAGCGGCTTTAACTATAAAAATAATATATTTATTCTTCTTTGAGCAAAACATCCGCTAAACGCATTAATTCCTCTTCTGAATAATAATCGACAACTATTTTGCCACCCTTCGTCGCAGGACAAATAGAAACTTTGGTACAGAAACGGTCTCGCAATTGGCTCTCCAGATCACGTAAATTTACGTCTTCAACTATTATTTTCTTTTGGGTTTTGGGAGCAGATTGACTGTTGAGTTTTTTGGACAATTCTTCAGCTTGGCGCACCGAAAGTTTTTTACTAACTATATCTTTTGCCAAGATATCGCGATTTTTCGCCTGTTCTACCGACAAAAGAGCACGACCATGACCGGCCGATAGGCTTCCGGCAACAATTAGATCTTGATATTTTGCATCAAGGGAACGCAAGCGCAAAGTATTAGCAATATAAGGACGGCTTTTGCCCAAGCGATTAGCGAGATCCTCTTGCGTATAGGAAAAGGATTCCATCAAATGATGATAGCTTTGCGCCTCTTCGATGGCATTAAGGTCTTCCCTCTGAATATTTTCAATCAAGGCCAGTTCTTCTTTTAGCAAAGGAGCAAGATCCCTAACAATACAGGGCAACTCTGTAAGTCCAGCCAGTTGGGCAGCTCGCCAACGGCGCTCTCCAGCCACCAATTCATATCCTTTATCTGGCAAATTAACGACTATTACCGGTTGTACTACTCCATGTTGTTTGATGGAAGCAGCCAACTCTGCCATTTTTTCCTCATCAAATATGCGGCGCGGTTGGTTAGGATTAGGAAAGATCTCCTTGATAGAGATACTGCGAACTTGTTCTTTAGCTTCTTGTTCGGGTACAGATTGTTCGGGCATCAGGGCCAAAAGCCCCTTGCCAAGCCCTTTTTTGGACATAGAGGGAATCCTCCTTTATTTGCTGTTTATATAATCGTTAACGGTCATTGTTTCTTGTCAAAAACTCATCTGCCAGCAAGCTATATGCTTCCGAGCCCTTGCTTTTAGCATCATAATAAAGGGCCGGTAGCCCATGGCTTGGCGCTTCCGAAAGGCGAACACTACGGGGAATAACAGAATTATATACCTGCTTGCTAAAATAATTCTTCGCCTCTTCCGCCACCTGCTCTGAGAGATTAGTGCGACTATCATACATAGTCAGCAAAACGCCCTCAATCTTTAAATCTGCATTAAGGTGCTTTTTAACCAAACTATATGTATTCATTAACTGACTGACCCCTTCCAGCGCATAGTATTCGCATTGCAAAGGGATGATGATTGAATCGGCAGCTGTCAGTGCATTGACTGTCAAAAGACCAAGAGAAGGTGGGCAATCGATAAAAATATAATCATAGCTGTTACGCAAAGGCTTGAGCGCTTTTTTTAGCTTGTTTTCCCGGGAAATAGCCGAGACCAGTTCAATTTCCGCCCCAGCTAGGGCAATAGTTGCGGGAAGCACAGCTAAATTAGCAAAGGAGCTTTTAACAACAACTGTTTCGGCGGCAAGATTATTGATGATTACATCATAAATACAATGCTTGAGCGCTCTTCTATCAATACCCACGCCACTGGTGGCATTGCCTTGCGGATCAGTGTCTACCAAAAGGATTTTTTTGCCTGCCATAGCCAAGTAAGCACTCAGATTTACAGCTGTAGTTGTTTTAGCCACGCCGCCTTTTTGATTAGCGAAAGCGATGATTTTTGCCATTTGCCTCTCCTTAACTTTATTAAGATGTTTTTTCTTGTTGTCAAAAAAACAAGGTCCTTGCCGTTTTTTGTCAAAAACCTTTTGCTCTTCTTATCTATTAATTATATACTATCTTGTCCTTAATTACATCAGTTTAAATTGTTTCACGTGAAACAATTTGTTTCTAGCCAAGTGGTCTTTTCTCCGGCATACCCTCTCTACGCGGGTATTTATTAGGCGAGGGAACACATTTTTTTATGATTATAAAGATGCGCTCTTCCGCGCTAAAAGGCAATGGCGCATGAACGATTTCTTCTATTTCCCCGCCCAAGATTTCCAAGGCTTTCTTCCCTTGCTCTAATTCATCTTCCACGGCAGGCCCTTTCATAGCGATAAAATGCCCACCTACTGTCAACAAGGGTAGGGCATATTCCGACAGAACCGCCAAAGAAGTTACTGCCCGAGCCGTTACTATCTGATGTTTTTCCCGATGTTCAGGGTTACGACCTGCATTCTCTGCCCTGGCATTCAATATACTCACATTATCTAAAGATAATTCATTTTTCACCTGAGACAAAAAAGCTGCTCGTTTTTGCATAGCTTCAAGCAAAAGCCAATTGGTTTCCGGGCGGACGATAGCCACAGGTATACCAGGAAATCCTGCGCCACTGCCGATATCAACACAAGCATCCCATTCCTCAATGAAGGGTGAAAGCAAAAGAGAGTCAAGATAGTGTTTTTCTACCGCTATTTCTTCTTCGGTAATGGCAGTAAGATTCATATTGGCATTAGTAACCATATGCCAATGAGCTTCCATGGCCTTTATCTGCCGAGTGGAAAGGCCACAACCAAAAAGACGCGCGCCTTCTTCTAATCTTTCACTGAAAACACTCACGCAAATGATCTCCTTTACCTCTTCTTTAATACAAATCATTTATTATTCAATCGGCTTTTTTCTGTGCAATCTGGCATTTTGTTCCAAAAAAATTAAAAGCACATTAATATCTGCAGGAGAAACGCCTGTGATCCGTCCGGCTTGTCCCAAAGAGACGGGACGATATTTTGCTAATTTCTGGGCTGCCTCAGTAGAAAGACCCCGTACTTCTTGATATTCCACCCAATCAGGGATCAATTTTTCCTCTAAGCGGCGAAATTTTTCTACCAAGAGCAAAGATTTTTTGATATAGCCTTCGTATTTTACGAAAATCTCTACCTGCTCACATTCCGCTTTATTCAAAGCTTCAGGAGGGGGGAAGAGAGTATATATCTGCTCATAGCTGATTTCTGGGCGGCGCAAAAGCGACGCCAAAGTCGTTTCGCCTTTCATTTCCCAACCGGCATTATCCATTTCTGGATGTGTGGGATGATAAGTCGTGAGCCGGGATAATTCCTTCTCCACGGCCTGTTTTTTAGCCATAAATGTCTGATAACGTTCATCGCTTATCAGGCCTAACCCATGTGCCTCTTTAGTCAAACGCCAATCGGCATTATCCTGTCTCAGCAATAAACGATATTCTGCCAGAGAAGTGAAAAGACGGTAAGGCTCATTTACGCCTTTGGTTACCAGATCATCCACCATCACGCCAATATAAGCATCAGCACGGCTCAAAGTAAAGGCAGGCTTATCCTGGACAAAGCAGGCGGCATTGATTCCAGCCAAAAGGCCTTGGGCGGCTGCTTCCTCATAACCGGAGGTGCCATTGATCTGCCCGGCAAAAAAGAGGCCGCTGATTTCTTTATGCTCCAAAGTGTTTTTGAGCTGCGTAGGCTGGAGGCAATCATACTCGATAGCATAAGCAGGACGAATAATAACAGCATTCTCCAGTCCAGCAATACTCTGATAAAAATCTCTCTGCACTTCTTCATCAAAACTGGAAGACATGCCTTGGACATAAACTTCTCTGCGGTCTAGTCCCTCTGGTTCCAAAAAGAGCTGATGCGATTCCCTTTCGGCAAAACGCATAACCTTGTCCTCGATTGAAGGACAATAACGCGGCCCTATTCCCTTTATCCTTCCAGAGTACATGGCGGAACGGTGCAAATTGTCTCGGATGATCTGATGGGTACGCTCATTCGTGTATCCAAGCCAGCAGGAGATGCTTGGCCGAGCATAAAACTCTTCATCTTTAGTCAAATAAGAGAATTTTAAAGGAGTCTTGTTGCCTGGTTGTTCTATAAACTTAGAAAAATCTATGGTCGTCTTATCTAAACGGGCTGGCGTGCCAGTCTTAAAGCGACGCACATCAAGCCCCAAAGAACGCAAATAATCCCCCAAAGATATTGCAGGCGCATAACCGGAAGGTCCGGAAGAAGTAGAAAAAGAACCAATGATAATCTTGCCACTTAAGTATGTGCCGCTAGCCAAAATAATCGTAGGCGCGGTAAAAATAGCCCCATTGGCAGTAACAACTCCCTGAACTTTGTTGGCTTCGATGACAAGAGAGGCTATTTCCCCTTGGCGCATATCAAGGCTTGGTTGCTCTTCTAAACTAGAAAGCATCAATCTTTGATAAAGCGCCTTGTCTATTTGGGCACGCAAAGCTTGGACAGCAGGACCCTTACCGGTATTGAGCATCCTGATCTGGATTTGCGCCAAATCCGAAAGCCGTCCCATGATACCGCCCATAGCGTCGATCTCACGCACCAACACGCTTTTGGCGGGCCCGCCTACAGCAGGGTTACAGGGCATCAAGCCTACGGTTTCCGGATTCATGGTAACTAAAAGAGTTTTTGCGCCCATGCGAGCAGAGGCTAAAGCCGCCTCACAACCGGCATGCCCACCTCCGACAATGATAACCTGATAATTACCTGCTAAATATTGCGTGTCTTTTATCTTCACTTTTATCACCTTTGTTTCACGTGAAACATTTTATCAGTTTTATTTTCCTAAACAAAAATTAGCAAAAATCTTATCAATAACATCTTGCGCTGTCGTCTGTCCTGAAATCTCTCCCAAGGCTTGCCAGGCCGCTTGCAGATCAACACTTGCCATATCTAAGGGCAATCCTTGCTCTATAGTCTTGCGTGCTTCCTGTAAATAATTTGCCGCCAAATAAAGCGCTTCTTGATGACGCAAATTATTGATCGTCCCTTCTCTTTGTCCCATAGCGCCGCCTAAGGCTTTTTGCACAATAGCCGTACGTAAATCACTAAGCCCTTTTCTCGTCTTTGCCGAAAGAATAACCAAAGAAACTCCTGGATAATCTTTTTCCAAGCGTTCGATCAGGGGGGTGGGATCAGCAATATCACATTTATTGAGTAAAATCAAGGCTCGATTATTGGCATAAGAATCAAGCATCTGAACAACTTCCTCCTGCAAAGAAGAGGATGCGTCGATAACCAAAAGAAGTATTCCTGCTTCTTTCGCTTTAGAGATGCTTTTCCCGATACCGATAGATTCCACTTCATTGGTGGATTCACGCAAGCCTGCTGTATCGGAAAGCAAGACCGGGATTCCCTCTATATCAAGATATTCTTCGATTACATCACGCGTGGTGCCGGGAACATGAGTCACGATCACCCGGTCTTCCTTAAGCAGCGCATTCATTAAACTGGATTTTCCGGCATTGGGAGCTCCCAAAAGCACTATGGAAAGCCCTTCCCTATAGATACGACCGGCATGCGCTCCCGCCAAAAGGTGAGCTACCTCGTCTTCCAAATAAGATATACGTTCTAACGCTTCTTGTGAAGCTAAGTTGTCGACATCTTCTGGAAAATCCATTGCTGCCGCTATCTCGGCTAAAAGGTCTAATGTTTTATCTCCTAAATCTATAATCTTTCTAGAAAGAGTGCCAGAAAGCTGTCCGGCAGCCAGCGTAGCAGACTGCGGTGTTTTTGCTTCTATCAGATCAAGAACTGCCTCTGCTTGTGCCAAGTCCAGTCGGCCATTTAAAAAAGCGCGCATAGTAAATTCGCCGGGACCTGCCAGTCGCGCCCCTGAAGCCAAAACTGCAGCTAAAACCTCTGCCAGACAAACCGGGCCACCATGACATTGTACTTCCGCCACATCTTCTGCTGTATAAGAATGGGGCGCACGCATCAAAACAGCCAAAGCCTCATCAATCAACTTGCCGTTTTGAGGATGATAAACCTGTCCATAATATAGATGGTGGCTTTCCCAAGATAAAACAGGTTCTTGTGTCTGGGACAAAAAAAATACCCGGTCCAAAATGGAAGCCGCCGCAGGGCCACTGATGCGGACAATGCCTATGCCGCCCAAGCCAGGCGGAGTGGCAATGGCCGCTATAGTATCCGATAAATCATTTTTGCTCATACAGCTCTCCTTTTCCCGGTTATTTTGCATACAAACAAGCCTTTAAAAAAGGCTGGCATTACTTAACTTAAGCTTAACCTTTTTGCCTCTTCGCCTATACGCCAAAACTAAAGGCAGCGTCAGGATAAAGAAAAACCCGGTCAGGCCGGGTTTTAAAGACTATTGGTGATAGCTCCCATGGCCGCGATTCATATTGCCGTGGTTCTTTTTGCTAATGACCACCCTGCGGTAAGGTTCTTCGCCCTGGCTGATCGTTTCTACACGATGGTCTTCTTGCAAAGCCATATGCACTATGCGCCGTTCATGGGGATTCATTGGCTCTAAGCGTACCCTTTGCCCGGAACGCACCGCTTTTTCAGCCATTTTGCGCGCCAAAGCTTCCAAGGTTTCTTCACGGCTCTTGCGATAACCTTCCACATCCAAAAGTATCCGCACATGTTCAGATCGGTTCTGATTAATAGCCAGATTAACTAAATATTGCAGTGCGTTTAAAGTCTCGCCACGGCGGCCGATCAACGAACCAAGATTCTGTCCAAAAAATGACAAGTAAAACATCCCGTCTTTTACTTCAGCTTTATGGGTAGGCGAAACCTGCATCCGCGCAAATATCGGTTCCAAAAAAGACAAGGCATCCTCTTGTATCCGTGGGTCTATTTCTAGATTGCTGTTTTCAGGAAGTCTTACGGTCTCCCTAACAGTTTCTTTATCGGGTTCTTTAACCGATTCTCTGGAAATCTTATGAGCAGAATTAGAAAAAGAGGTCTTTTTAAATTCTTTTTGCGGTCTATAATCTCTTCTTACTTCCTCTTTTTTTAGATCATCTTGAGTATCTTTAAGGGTAATACGAACTTTAGCTTCCTTTCCGCCAAAACCCAAAAACCCTTTGTTGCCCAGCTCAACAACTTGCATATCATAATTATCTTCGATAACGCTAACACCGGCCACAGCGCAAGCAGCATCGATAGCTTCTTCCACCGTTTTGCCAGTTGCCTCATATATCTTACCCATTGGAAATTCCTCTTGCTTTCTTTTAATAATTCTCCAATATATTTTCAATTAAAATATTTCGGTAGCATTTTTTTTAAAAGATTCAGCTTGTTTTGCCGGAAACTTTATGTTTCTTATTTTCTTTTTTTTATCCGGCTCTCCTGCCAGAAGGAGATGTATTTATTTGTTTTTTATTATTTCTTTTTTCTCAATTTTCGCCTTTGTCCAGAAGTAGGCACCTTCTTAGCCATTTCTTGAGAAAGAGTAGTTCCATCTCCGGCTTCAGTATTTTTTTCTGCATCGCCTTTACCGGCTTCTAAACCTTTAGCTGCTGCTTCCTTTTCTTTACGACACGCTTCCTCCGCAGCATATTTTTCATCATCTATTTTGCCTTTTTTGTTGATAAATAACTGCTGAATAGAACCCACGACACTATAAGTTACCCAGTATACCGCCAAGCCAGCAGCAAAGTTCCTGGTCATCCAACCAAACATGATCGGGAAGATATAAAGCATCATCTTCTGCGTTTGGTCTTTTTTATTAGTCATGGAAAGATACTGCTGCAAGAAGGTAGTAACACCTACCAAAACAGGAAAGATAATATAAATATCCGGCTTCGATAAATCCGCGATCCAAAAGAAATTATAATGTTCCGGATGAAGCGGATGAAAGCTTGCCAACGTACGATAAAGAGCAATCAAAACGGGCATCTGAACCAAAAGAGGCAGACAGCCACCCAGAGTATTGACGCCTGATTCTTTGTAAAGCTTCATCATTTCGGATTGTTGTCTTTGTGGGTCGTTTTTATACTTAGCCTTAAGTTCATCGACCTTAGGCTGCAACCTTTGCATCTTACGGGTTGAATGCATTTGTTTAGCAGTTAAAGGATAAAGAACTAATTTCAGAATAACCGTAAAAAGAATGATTGCTAAAGCATAACTTGGCAACCCCATAACAACTGTTAAGCTATAGAGCTTTTCTAAAGCAAGCGCCAAGAGATCTTTTAAGCCTTGCCAAACACCAGCTGGAGCACTATTGTAAAGTAAAAAAAACAAAAAATTATCCACTAACTAAACCGCCAGTATTAAACTGCGGTATTCACCTCCTGATTTACTTTTGGAGTCTCTTGTATAATCGGAACCGGGTCATATCCTCCTGGATGAAAAGGATGGCAGCGACAAATCCGCTTAAAGCCCATCCAGGCTCCTTTTGCCGCACCATATCTTTGTATAGCCTCCATTGTATACTGAGAACAGGTAGGCTGATAGCGGCAATGTGCTCCTAGAAAAGGGGAAATACCTTTTTGATAAAATTTGATAAAACCAATAAACACCTTTTTAAACATGAACCTCTCCCTTTGGGGAACAACAACGTTTAAGTGCAATTTTGATCTGATTAGCTAATTCTGGACGGGTGACGCTCTTGGCAGAAATGCGAACGACAAAAATATAATCATATCCGGGAATGAAATTCTCCGGCATCAGCCGACAGATTTCGCGAAAGCGTCTTTTGATCTTATTTCGTAAAACGGCGCCACCAATCTTTTTAGAAACAGAAAACCCTACCCTATAGGTGGGGTTTGTGCTTCGACGGTAGTATAGCACAAAATAAGGGAAAACGATCGTCTTGCCCTTTTGGTATCCCCGGCGAAAATCCTTTTTATCTTTTAAACGATAAGCTTTTGGTAGCATAATTAAATCATTTATCTAGCCGCTTAAGCGGAAAGAACTTTTCTACCTTTGGCACGCCTACGGCTTAGAACATTACGACCGTTTTTACTACTCATTCTAGATAAAAAGCCATGAACACTTTTATGGACTCTTCTTTTGGGTTGATAGGTACGCTTTGTCATTTACCAGTTCCTCCTAAATTTAGCTGTTTAATATGGTTTTTATAATAAAGGATCATAACTGCCAGGCCACTATTGATATGACCCTATTTTCATTTAAGAATAAAACCATTATTTTTTTCTTTCTCGGGTGAATAACTTGTAAAATCACTTTTACAAACACTTTTTTATTTAAAAAAGCCAGGCTAAGGAAAATATACTTAACGGATGAATTATATACTACAAAAGGTTCTTTGTCAATCAAAAGCCTTTTTATGGCTTCTATTAAGCATAATCAAATATGAATTTTTTGTGTCATTATCTCTTTAATAATCCTTTAAATCTTGGTTGAATTTGTGGATAATTTCTGCTATTATTGACCTACGGTAATTTTTTTCTTAATTATTTTTAACATATAGCTTTAGAAAAGTTTTATTAAAAATTTTACATTTTTCGACTTTTTATATAATTTAGGTTTGAAGCCTTTTTATTTTTGGATTAATTTAATATTTTTGGTTGGTTTAACTTCTTTTTTATACTTAATTTCCGTTTTTTCCTTCATTCGATGGCTAAAAACGACTTTTTTTTCTATAAAAGGTTTATTATTTATAAGAAAATTAAGATATAGTTATTATAAACGTTTTTCTATTTAAGATAAGGAGGCTCACGTTTAAAGTGGATATTATCTGGGCCAAAGTTTTAGATCTCATCCGTATGGATATCAAACAAAGCAGCTTTGATCGTTGGTTTAGCAGCATACTTTCTGTTTCCCGCAAAGGCAATGCCATTTTGATAGCTGTTCCCGATGAATATGCTCAATCTTATATGGAACAAGCCTTTTCACAAATGATCAGGAATAGCTTGCGTTTAGTTGCCAATGAAGATTTAGATGTATGTTTTGTTAATGCTTCTGAAGAAAGTTCTTTTGTTGATGAGCCGGAGCTACAAAAGATTTCATTTGCTGCCACGCAGGAAAGTGAAGGAAGCAAACAACAGGCAGGGTTTCGCTTTAATCCTCGCTATACATTTGATTCATTTGTCGTAGGAAGTTCCAACCGTTTTGCTCATGCCGCAGCTATGGCCGTCGCTGAAAGACCTTCCCGTACATATAATCCTCTTTTTATCTATGGGGGAAGTGGTTTAGGGAAAACTCATTTGATGCATGCTATTGGGCATAATATCCTAGGTAAAAAGGCTTCAGCCAAAGTTGTTTATATTTCCACCGAAAGTTTTACTAATGAATTCATTTCTATGGTCCGCATGGGTAAAGTTCATACTTTCAAAAACCGCTATCGTACCGCTGACATTTTTTTGATAGACGATATCCAATTTCTTACCGGTAAAGAAGGTACCCAGGAAGAGTTTTTTCATACTTTCAATGCCTTACATGAAGCTGGCAAACAGATCGTTATTTCCAGTGATCGACACCCAAAAGAAATCGAAACGCTCGAGGAACGACTCCGTTCTCGTTTCGAATGGGGTTTAATAACCGATATTCAGCCACCCGATGTAGAAACTCGTTGCGCTATATTACAGCGCAAAGCTTTTTTAGAAAATATCGTTGTGCCGGATGACGTTATCTTTTTCATTGCTGATAATATCCATTCCAATATTCGCGAATTAGAAGGAGCGCTTAATAAGGTTATCCTTTTTGCTACTTTAAATCACCTTGAAACGATAACTCTCGATAATGCTTATGAAGCATTGAAAGATCTGATCGCTACTAATAAAAAATCTCCTCCTTCTATTGCAACTATCCAAATCGCCGTAGCAGAATATTATCAATTACGTGAAGAAGATCTTAAAAGTCAGAAACGTGATCGCTCAATTTCTTTTCCTCGCCAGGTAGCGATGTATCTTTGTCGGGAATTATTATCAACCTCTCTTCCTAGAATTGGACAGGAATTTGGTGGCAGAGACCATACTACCGTCATTCATGCCTGTGAAAAAATAAATAACTGTCGTAAAGAAGATAAACAATTAGAAAAAGCGTTGAACTATCTTACAGAAAAAGTTCAGGGTTAATTAAATTTACCTAAAAATATTACTGTTTTGAAACCCTTAATATTTAACATTAAGGGTTTTTTAATTTAAATTTAAATAAAGCTTTAAGTTATTTTTAAGAAAGATAAACCCTTGTAATTTTAAGATAAACTATCATCTAGCAATAGACAGATAAGCAAAAAAAGCTTATAATAAAACTAATTTATCATAGCAATGCTGGGGATAAACTGTTAATTTTTTGAGGAAAACAGTAAATTTTTTGTTTACGAAAAGTGGATATATCCAAGTTTTAGCTTTTCCCTTTATTTAGTCTATATTAAAGATATCCACAAAAAAGTGGATATCTCTGTGGATATCTTTTGATTATCCTGTGTAAAATTTGTGTATGTCTGTAGATAAAAAAGCCCTATTTTTTTCTCACGGCTATCTTTGTGAACAAGTTTTATTTCACCCATGATAATAAATTATAAAACTTGTCCTGTGCCAAATGGTTATTTTATTATTTTCCACAATATCCACTACCCCTATTACTACTACTAATAAAAGATATAATATACTTATTATCCTAAAACAAAAATTAATTCTAATTATTATTAATGATATAGTTCTTCTTTTAAAAGAAGAACAAATTGAAGGAGGTTCATTATGAAGGTCAATTGCCAAAAAGAGGATTTATTATATGCAGTACAGGCAGTAGCCAGAGCCGTTTCTGCAAAAAATACCCTTCCTGTTTTAGGGGGGATTATGATTGTAGCGGAAGAAGGAAGAATGATCTTTCGAGCTACAGATCTAGAAATGGCTATGGAATGCGTAATTAATGCCGATGTTCCCGAAGAAGGAACAGTGGTTGTACCTGGAAAATATTTTAATGATTTAGTAAGACATTTACCTTCCGGAGATATTTGTTTAGAAAGTCTTTCTAATCAGCAATTAACCGTAAGTTATGAACAATCACAGATTTCTGTGCATTGTTTTGATCCTGAAGAATTTCCTTCTTTGCCTCAGATAGAAGGGCATGTTAGAGGAGAGATACCCGCCCCATTATTTCGCCGTTTAGTAAGACAAGTTAGTATAGCGGCAGCTTCTGATGAAATACGTCCTATTTTTACCGGTCTTTTGACAAAAATTTCTGAGGAAAAGTTGGTAGTGGTAGCAACAGATACTCATAGATTGGCTATAGGTGAAGGCTCTTGGCAGGGAAAAGGAGAAACAACTGCTATATTACCCAATCGGACCATGCAAGAAATTGCTCGTTTAGCAGTCAATGATGAAGAACCTGTTGTAATTACTGCTGGACGTAATCAAGTGTATTTTTCTTTAGGAAACATAACTTTTGTCAGCAGAATCATTAATGGTCAATATCCTGACTATAGACAAGTTTTACCAATGGAAAATCTTTATGTCAGCCGGGCAGTTGTCAACCGCCAAAGGTTACTTGATGCTTTAGAAAGAGCCTCTTTATTATCTCGCGACGCGGTGAGAGGCAAAGGTAATATCGTTAAATTACATTGGCAGGCAGATATACTTACGGTAAGCGCCGATGTACCTGATGTCGGTTTTATTAAAGAAGAAATGGCTTGCTTCCTTCAAGGAGAAGAAATGGAAGCTAATTATAATGCTCGTTATTTGATCGAAGCCTTAAGGGTTATTGAAGAAGAGAATGTGATTATTCGGCTAACCGGCCCAACCACACCGGGGATTATTTTACCGGATGTGATGCAAGAAGCAAGCAAAAAAGAAGATGGACAAGAAGAGTCTTATATCTATTTGATTTTGCCGGTGCGTATCAGTAATTAAACGTACCTTTGGAGAAAGGAAAAAACTTTGAGACTAACGCGCCTCCGGATCGATAATTTTCGTAATTATGAACAGGAAGAGATTTTTTGGGATGATGCTATGAATATCATTTGCGGCATGAATGCCCAGGGAAAATCTAATCTTCTGGAGGCAATCTCTTATTTGAGTTTGGCCAGCTCTTTTCGGCAGAGTGCCGACCTGGAATTAATCGGCTGGGGTAAAGACTTTTTTTACCTGGAAGGGGATGTAGAGGACAGACAAAAAAAGCTGACTATTGCTGCTGCTTACGATAAACAAAAAGGACGCCGTTGGAAAATAAATGGCACTCAAAAACATAAATTACATGAAATTCTCGGATATTTTCATACAGTTGTATTTTCTCCGGAAGATCTGGACATCGTAAAAAGTGGGCCCCAAAGTCGCAGGCGTCAACTAAACCGCCAAATGGTGCAGTTGTATCCCGAATATTGCTCATTGCTTGTTGGTTATAATCAAGTACTCAAACAACGAAATACCCTGCTTAAATCAGCCTGGAACAGAGATATTAAAAATGAGCTTTTAGCCTGGGACACACAATTAGCCGCTTTGGCTGGGCGTATTATCAGAATGCGGCTAGATACGATCTCTTTACTGTCTCCGCTAGCCCAAAATACCCATGCTCAGTTAAGCAATAAAGAAAAACTGACCATGGAATATCAAAGCTTGCTGCCGCAAAAGGAAATGGAGCCAATGACTGCCCAAGAGATATCAATCGCTTTTCAAAAGAAGCTGCAAAGCCTCAGAGAAGCGGAAAGTGCCCGTGGCATGACTTTGGCCGGTCCCCATAGGGATGACTTGCTTTTGCAGATAAATAGTGTTTCAGCTCGCAATTTTGCTTCTCAAGGGCAGCAACGCACAGTAGCTTTATCCTGGAAATTGGCTGAACTGGAGCTAGCTTATGCTAAAAGAGGAGAATATCCTGTGCTGCTTTTGGATGATGTTATGTCTGAGCTGGACATGACCCGTCGGGAGCAGTTGCTTTTTCTCGTTCGGGATAAGGCACAGACTTTTATAACGGCAACAGATATCAATTTTAGCTTAAACGGGGGCAAAAAGATAATTATCAGTAGTGGAAAAATCAGCAGCTAAAGAGAAAAATGTTGATTTGGAGGAGAAAACATGGCAAAACGAAATAGAGAAGATATTATAGAAAAAGAAGAAGATTTGATAGAGCATTTAGAAGAGAAGGAAGAAGAGGCAGGAATGGCTTTATCGGATAGTGAGGCTATAGGAGATGGACTGATAGTTACGGAAAATGTCAAAATTCGTTCGGAAGAGATCATCGCCATGATCCGCTTACCGGAAGATGCTAAGAAAAAGGACATCATTTCCGCCTGGGAAGGTGATGCGCCGATCGAAGATATTTGTCAAGGCGCTAAAGCAAAAACTTTGGTAGTGACTGCTAAAAAGTCTTATCTTTCTCCAGAGCCTCTACCGACCTGGAAAAAAAGATATGATGAAGCAAATTTTCTTAATCTGAAAAAATAAAGAAAAAAATATTTAGAATTTAGATGAAGGTTAGATGAAGTTCAGTAAGGATGGGACAGGAATGAAGAGCGGGTATATTGCTTTTTTTGATTCAGGCATGGGTGGTGTTTCGGTACTGGCTGCCGCTAAAAAAATGCTTCCGGAAGAGGATTTTATTTATTTAGGTGATGTGGCCAATGCTCCCTATGGTGATAAAAGCACTGAAGAAGTTCGTGCCATGGTCTTAGAGAGCCTCAACATTTTGCATCCCTGGGGATTAAAGGCGCTGGTAGTAGCCTGCAATACGGCTACCTCTGTTAGCATTATCCAATTGCGGGAGCGTTTGCAAATCCCGGTCTTGGGCATGGAACCGGCTTTAAAGCCCGCTGTTCGCGACAGCATCGGCTCGGTAGTTGTTTTAGGTACTTCACTTACCTTAAAAGAAGAAAAGTTTCATAATTTAATGGAAAAAATGGGAACTGCTAAAGAAATCATCCCCCTTTCTTGCCCCGGTTTGGTAGAATTGATAGAAAAAGATCCGCAAATGCCGGAAATAGGCGAATATTTACGGAATATTCTTTTGCCTTACCGTGAGAATATGGGCGGTATCGTTTTGGGCTGTACGCATTATGTATTTTTGCGACCATGGCTCAAAACACTTTTACCGGAAGTGCAGGTTTTTGATGGTAATGAAGGGGTCTGCCGCCAATTACAAAAAATATTGACAACGCAAGAGCTGCTAGGCGGAGGTACTGGACAGATAATTTGGCTGTCTTCATTGAAAAAGGAAAAAAACGAGATTTTTATGGATAAGTGTTGGGATTTTTATGATTTTTATAATAGTATGATTGGTTAAAAATTTTTAGATAAAGTTTAATAAGATTTCTTCTCCATACGCGCACAAAACGGCTTTTAATAAGCGCGTAAGCTAGTGTTTTTAATATTCATAAAATTATACTATCTGTTTTTTAAAAAAAGGCGGTATTTTTTGCCGCTTGTTTTTTTATGTTGGGCGGGATATGATAAATTTAACTATCCTGTCGTATTTTGTAAAATAAATATATTGTTTTCCATATTAAAACTAAACGGGAACATTTTGCGCCTTAGATTCGATTAAAACATAGAGCAAAGTTTAAGATGGTATCATCAAGAATGAAAAGGCGGTATGATAAGTGTTTAATAGGAATAACTATAAAAAGGAAACGCCGATAACCGCTGCTATAGGCCGAGGAGGAAAGGATTCGTCTGCTTCTGAGATGAGCGAAAAACAAAGAGAATCCGTTAGTGCCAAAAGTCAGGCCTGGGAACTATTTTTAAAAGAACAAGCGGCAAATGATATGGAGATGGATATGAGCCCTTTAGGTTCATTGGAGGAGGCAGATGCTGAGCAAATCCCCATGGAAACAAATGTGCCTGTGGAGGAATCAAGTGAACCTATCGCTCTTGAATCTTCAGAAAAGGCCACTACAAGCAGCATGCCAAGCCTTCCTGTTCCAGATAGAGAGACACCTGTTCCCGGCAAAGCTTCTCCCCGCAAAAAAGCACATTTGCCGGCTATCCAGGTAAAGAAAAATAAAGGCAATGTTGATGAAACTAAAGGACAAAGGACTCCGGAGGATAAAAATAAGAGGGTCTTTTTGACCTGTATCGTCTTTTTTGTGGTCATCGTAGCGTGTAGCGCCTTCTTCGTTCATTGGCGACTGGCGGCAGATAGGGCTGCTATAGACGCCATAGTAGAACAAAGGTTGGCGGAATTATCAACAGCTAATACGGCCTCTTTAGAAGATATTAATACCCGGCTGACTAAGATTGAAGGACAGATGACGGATATTGAGGATATCTTGCAAATCACAGACAAGTCCATTTCCTCCAGTAGTTCCGCCAATAGGGAGGCAATGGCCAAACAAATCCAAGAGCTGGACAAACAAATGGCAAAACTAAAAGAAAGCATTAATCTCCTCTTGGAGTCGAAAGCCAAATGATCAATCATCGAGGGATCATCATCCTAACGCTAGTGTTATTGGCGGCGCTGGCTATAGGACTAGATATTGGCGTAGCCACTTCTCAAAGTGAGGCGCAGATAGATATCAATACCTATGCTTTGGAAAAAGGTGCTACGCCCATAGAAGAGCAATTGGCGAAGACGGAAACAGTCTCTACAGCGCTTTATAATGGCACAGGGGCCTTTAAAGCATCTGTGGATGAAGCACAAGCTAAGGATGAACAGCTTTCTACGGAATTAGCTGACTTAGCTAAAAAAGCTGCTAATAATAAAAATCTTTCTATAGAAGCTTATGAAAAAATCATTGTTTCCCGTCTAGGCAAGGCCATCTATACCCACAATGGTGATAACTCGCAGATCATGATCTTTGAACTAGAAAAAGAAGACTTGCGCGGTTACATGGCAAAAATCAGGCTGAAAAATAGCTCGGCTCTCCGGGTAACTATAAATCCTGATGACAAACCCAAAGGAGAAACAACTTCTGCAGCAGCAAAAAGGATGGATGCTATTTTTGCAGTCAATGGTGGCGGTTTTGCCAAACATACAACAGAAGATGGAGTTGTCCATTTGGTTCCTTTAGGTAATGCGATGGTCAAAGGGAAGCTGGTAGGCGATTTTATCCCATCAGTCAGCGACCTGGCTTTTGCCGGATTCAGTAAAACAAATAAACTTGTCGGTGGAGTTTATGATAAAGAAGAGGATCTTTTGAATTCCGGTGCCTGGCAAGGCGTGAGTTTTGTGCCGGCATTGGTAAGTGACTGGGAACCACTGACTATTCCCTCTAAATGGGCCTCGGCTAAGCAACCACGTACGGTTTTGGGCCAATATCCTAACGGCGACATTTTCTTTATCGTGGTAGATGGCCGCCAGAGTAATTGGTCAAACGGCATTACCCTAGAAGAAATGCAGGTGTTGCTGCTGCATTTAGGCGTCATGGAGGCCTTTAATTTAGATGGTGGTGGTTCTTCTACCATGTATTATAACGGAGAAGTGCTTAATAAACCTTCCGATGGTAGCGAAAGGGCTTTAGCTACCAATATCGTAGTTATGCCTTAAAATTCAAATATTAGTAACTAAAAGTCCCTGATATAGGTTATACCTATATCAGGGACTTTTTAAAAAGAAGGAAGGAAGTTTCTTGGCATGGCGGATGCTAAGAAACTTTAAAAAGATAACAAGAAAAACTTTTGCAAATTAACTTCCTTTACCACGTGGAGATGGCTGAGGGCTTTTTTGTTGCTGCCTGGTATTGGACTGTGAAGTACGGCCTTGTTGCTGCTTGGCATTGGTTTGGTTAGGGGCATTTTGCTGCTGCCTTGAGGTAAGGTTTGGATTGCCTCCTTGTTGCCTTTTGGGAGAGGCGTTGGCATTATTTGCCACGTTGGGTTGGAGATTAATATTTCCTTGCGGATTTATTTGGCCGGGCGAAAAATTGCCATTAGTTGTCGCATTAACATTATCATTAGCTTCGTTAGCTGCACTTTGCATCTTGGAGGCTATCTTTTGTAAACTTTTTGGATCTTTACCTTGTTCTACTTCTCGGATCAATTCTAAAAGCAATTGTTGATTTTGGGGAGAAAGAAAGTGACCATATTGCTGATAGATTTTTTTGATATCATTAATATTCTTTGGTATAGAAATAGGGGGGATGTTATCTTGATTTTGGTCCATATTTACCTCCTTTTCGCTTAGGAAATCTTTTAATACCGCTTCCAATAAGCTGCCATTTCTAAAACTTCATCGTAACTGGGTAAATCAAGTCCTGCACGGGAACATGATTCCTTACAATGACGGCAAGGGTTTTCGAAATGAGCTTTGGGAGGAGGCTTTTGCCCTTTATGGTTTGGAGAAGAACGTTGATTGCCATTTTTGTTTCCCATCATTGATTGTATTGAAGCTAAGATGGCTGATAAATCAGGCTCATTATTCTGTCCGGAAGCGTTCCCTTGCCCGCTAAAAGTCCCTTGGTTGGATGTGCTTTCTTGTTGAGAAGAAGCTTCCTGTTGGGTAAAATTGTTTTGCGAGGAGTTATCGCTTTGATTGGGAGAGGTATTTTGTTGATTGAAATTTGCGCCACCATTGTTTTGCCTTTTGCCAAAATTACCAAGATTCCCTAAGGCTCCTAAAGCACCAAGGCCGCCCATGCCTCCTGCCCCACCTAATCCGCCTAGGGCGCCCAAGGCACCAAGGGGGTTGCTTGCCATGCCACCACCCATACCGCCTAAACCACCCAGCCCGGATAATGCTCCTAATGCTCCGAGGGGATTACCACCGCCCATGCCGCCCAGGCCGGATAAAGCTCCTAATATATTCATACCGCCAAGCCCCCCCTGGCCTACCATATAGCTTGTGGGGAAGCCTTTTCCGCCGGGGTATGTATGGTCGTCTTTTCGATCATTTTACCCCCTCCTTCAGGCAAGAATTTTCTAGTCCAGTATATGCTATTGTTATAAAAAAAGTGAAAGAAAAGTGGCTTAGAAAGAAAAGCGGTCGGCAAGGTCAGCCGACCGCAAGTTTACCCCCCAGAGGGGGCTACCGAAAAGCATTCGCCCAAGAAGTAGCGAGAGGCTAGAGTAATTAGCAACAGAAATTGTTATTGCAACCGTTATTGCAACCGTTGTTAAAACCGTTACCACAAAAGATACTGGTAAGGAATTCCAAAGCGATGAGGATGATGATCAGCTCTATGATTCCACAGCCTAGACCACCATTAAAAATACCTCCAATACCATTATTAAAAGCACCACAAGCATTGTTGTTATTTACACATACCATAATATTTCTCTCCTTTATCAAATTTTTAGCAGCAGCCGCAACCATTGTTGTTGCAATTACAGTTGTTATTGCAACCGCAAAAGATGCTGGTAAGGAATTCTAAGGCAATGAGGATTATAATCAATTGAATGACCCCATCGCAACCGAGGCCAAAACCGCCAAGGCCGCCAATACCATTGCAACCATTGTTGCAAGGACCACATGAGTTAAAGAAAGCCATCTTTATAACCTCCTTCTATTAGCAGCCACAAACATTGTTGTCGTGTCCATTACATACGCAATCGCCACATAAAATTTGCATCAGGAATTCAAATACGATAAGCACAATGATAAGATTGATTACCCAGCTCCACTGACCTTCACAACCAAAATTAAACATTTTTTATCTCTCCTTTTCGGCTTTTTCTCTATCCGACTTAAAACCTGCGCCAGCCGCATGAAAAGCAGGAAGAAAATAATGCTAGGGCAAAAAAGGCGCCTAAGGCACCACAGCAGCCATTATCCACAGGGCGGCAAGGCGCGCAACAATGTGAGCAGGTAGGACATCTGTGACAGTTATTCATTGCTTTACCTCCTTTTCTACAAATAGCGCAGGTTTTAGCGGTTTTTATAGTACATGATATGGAATATGAGGTTTTTTGGTGCGAGGGGACCTTTGGTTTTTTTAACAAAAAGGCAAGGCAAGTCCTTTACTAGAAGTAATAATAAATAAATTTATAAATAAAAAAGATGGCAAAGCCATCTTTTTTATTTATAAATTCCTATAGTAGTTATTTTAGTTTAATCAATAAAGCAACTGTCACCGATAAATTCCTGAAGAATGGAATTTTTGGGGATTTGATCAGTTTGTGCCGGAGTAAAATATTGAATAAAACGCAAGAGCCGCTTGGCTTCTATATATGCAGGTGAAGGAGGTTTTATTTTTGCCAGTTCCTCTTCAATAAGCGTTCGCAGGGTTGGCATTTCATAGATTAATGCAGAATTAAAAAAGAAATCCGCTTGTTCCTGGAAAGGAAAAATGTTTTTGGTTTCACCCTCACGGACAGAAGGCCAGCGCATGATAGTTTCTTCCGGAGAGATATTGCGGCAATGCATATCACGGATAATGCGGCGATAGAGCCTATTGTCGGAAGTGGGTATAGGCGTATAATCATCCATATTAAGATGAGTCAGGGCAGAAACATATATTTTACGTTTGTTTTGTTGGGGAACACGAATTGACATTTGCTCATTTAATGCATGGATTCCCTCGATGATAATCAGTTGGTCTTCTTGCAAGTGACAAGGAACGGAATCTTTAGAACGGGAGCCGGAAATAAAATCATAGCGGGGAACACATGCTTCCTTACCTGAGATAAGCAAATCAAGATGTTTGTTAAAAAGATCTAAGTCCAAGGCACGGATGCTTTCATAGTCTTTTTGTCCTTTTTCATCTACAGGGGAGTTATCACGATTAAGGAAATAATCATCCATAGAAATAGCTATTGGACGTATGCCCAAAGTTCGGAATTGGATGGTAAGCCTCCTGGTAAAGGTTGTTTTGCCAGAGGAAGACGGTCCGGCTATCAGCACCAGGCGTACTTTGGGAAAATCAGCGAAAATATCGTCAGATATCTTATGCAGCTTGCGTTCATGCATAGTTTCTGCAATCAAAGTCAACTCGTTCATTTTACCATCTTCGATAATTGAATTAAGGTCGCTGACCGTTTCCAGCTTCATTAAATGATCCCAAGCCCCTGCTTCTTTTAAAGTTGCTTGCAGTTGCCGGGGCTGAGAAAAAGGGCCTGCCGAAAAACAGCTCTCTTCTTGGGAGGGTAAGCAAAGAACAAAACCTTCATCGAAAGGCAGGAGTTGAAATTTTTCTAATATACCGCAGCGAGAGGCCATATCACCAAAAAAATACTCAGTTATACCGCTACAGGTATATAAATTTATGTCATTATTGACCCGTCTTTGTAATAAAAGAGCTTTTTCCAATTTGCCTTCGGAAAGGAAAAAAGAAATAGCATCTTCCCTTGATACCTGATTGCGGATGATCGGTTCATCGGTAGCCACCAAACGCTTCATTTCCTCTTCAATAGATGCAATATTAGCCGAAGATAGAGAGTCCTTGCCAGTCAGGGTACAATAAGTGGAGCTTTGCAAGGAATGGCAGATTTTAAGCCTATATTTCGGAAAAAGATGAGTACAAGCAACCAAGAGGAGGAAAATTATACTTCTTTTATAGATACGATTACCGTCTGTACTCTGATAGTCAAGCCAGACAATATTACTATCGGTATAAAGACGATAAGTGAGTTCCTGTAACTCGCCGTTGACAATAGCTGCTACCGGTTGAGGACTGCGTTTAGGAAGCAAGAGTAATGCTTCTGACAATGAACTGCTTTGATCCAGCATGAATTGGGAATTACCGTCATAGGTGATTTTTATTTTTTGCTTGTTAGTAGGGAATTTTTTATCCTCACTCATATGGCAAGCTCCTTTCAAGCTGAAATTTCTCGGTAAAATTTATTTAGGCAAGCAGATTTTCCGGATTAAGAGGCAAGAGTTCATCAATGCAGAAAAGCCCGTCTTTTTGGATCAGGCGACCATCAAAATATATTTCTCCGCCGCCATGTTCCGGCCGCAGTATCTTTACCAGATCCCAATGAACGGCGCTATGGTTGCCGTTGCTGGCTTCTTCGTAACAAGCACCGGGAGTCAAGTGAAAACTGCCGGCAATTTTTTCATCAAAAAGAATGTCATTAATTGGAGATAAGACATAGGGGTTAAGCCCAAAAGCAAATTCCCCAGTATAGCGAGCACCTTCATCGGTATCCAAAATAGCATTGAGTTCGCCTGTTTTAGCTCCGGCTTCCGCCTCGACGATCTTTCCCTGTTTAAAAATCAGATGGACATTCTCAAATACCTGTCCGGAATAAGAAGATGCAGTATTATAGGTTATCTCTCCAAAAATCGAATCACGCACCGGTGCAGTATAAACCTCTCCGTCAGGGATATTATTGTGTCCGTCGCATTTGACTGTCCCAATATTTTCCACAGAAAAGGCAAGATCAGTTCCTGGAGCCAATATTTTTACCTGCTTGGTCTGGGAAAGCAGATTATGAAGTGGGTCCATGGCATCGGACATTTTTTGATAGTCTAAATTACAAACTTTAAAATAAAAATCACGGAACTGTTCGGTAGACATCTTTGCCTCCTGTGCCATAGAGGCATTAGGATAACGCAAAACTACCCATTTGGTCTGAGGCACACGTATCTGATGATGTACCGGCTCCGAAAGGAGTTTTTCATAAAGACGACGCTTTTGTGCTGGCACATCGGATAATTCATAAATGTTTTCCCGCATCCGCAGCCCGATATATGCATTCATTTCTTGCATACGAATAGCTTCCCAACGGGCCTGGCTTTTTATTTGTTCTTCAGTAGCTTGGGTCAGCCATTGCCTCTGTAATAAATCATTTTTTAAAGTAAGAAAAGGCACTCCGCCAGCATCATAAACGGCACGGATAATTTCTTGCGCTAATTCTGTTTCCGGACCGGTAATCTCTATTAATACTTTTTCCCCTGGCTGGACATTATTAGAATAATTGACTAGGTTTTTCGCTAAAACTTTAAAACCATTTTTTTCTCCCATTAATAAGCCTCCTTGAATACATAAGCTATAATAGCTTTATTCTATCCAATTTCTGCTAAAAATACAATGCTCTCAAATTAGCTGTTGTTATAAAAAAGCACTAAAAAAGAGAGGGGTAAGAAGCCTCTCTTTTCTAGCGAGAACTAATATGTAGCTTTAAGAGAAAAATGGGGGTGGGGTTTGGTCAGCGGAGTTATCGAGTTCTGCCAAAAACGATAAAAACCGCCATCCGAGGAGAATATTGTAGCCTTGCATATTTTTCTAAAAAAATAGGCTACTTCCCGAGGTTATCAGAAAGTAGCCTATTAAAGGTCAGGCTATTAATCTTTCCTTTCCAATCAGGGAGGCATAAATGTTTCCATCTATACCCATTGGCCATATCCCATTACCCGTAAGGGTTTTAGGGATGGAGGCTCGGAAAAATATGCAATTTTCAATACAACTATATTATATATAATAAAGATTGATAAGGCAAGGGTTTTATAATTAAAATTTAATTTTCATGTTAAATAGAGAATAATTTAAGATTAATATTATAAAAGGAAAATGTCCAGTAAAAGAGAATAATTAACTTATACTTAACTAGAGTAAAAGAAGAAATTGGTAATTAAAATAAGGGGGTGGGAAGATGAAAAGTTTTGTTTGGAGATGGATCATCAATGCTATAGCTTTACTCGTTGTTGCCAAATTGGTACAGGGCATAGCGGTAGATAATGTTTTGAGTCTTTTTATGGCAGCCTTAGTTTTGGGAGTGCTTAATGCTGTGATCCGGCCTATACTGCTTTTGCTGACCCTGCCAATCAATATTTTGTCTTTGGGTCTTTTTACTTTGGTAATCAATGCTTTAATGCTGAAGATCGTAGATTGGTTGGTCATAGGTTTTTCTACAGGTAGTTTCTTGGCAACAATGTTTGCGGCTATAATATTAAGTATTATAAGCATGATTTTATCGGCCATATTAATCAGAAGCTAAATAGCAGGATTTTTTGATTATACTTTAAGAGGAGAATGCTCTATGGGAAATGCTAAAAGAAACAGTAAAAATTCCAGATTGCGGATACTACTGGTAGGACTTTTATTAGGCTTTTCCCTGACGATGTCTTCCTATCAAGTCGCTTTGGCCGCGGATATAACAGTGGTGGTTGATGGGCAAACGCTACAATTGGATGTTGCTCCCGTTATCAGCGAAGGGCGTACCTTATTGCCTTTGCGGGCTGTTGCAGAGGCTTTAGGGGCTGAAGTAAATTATGATAGTGACTCAAAAACGATTCAGATCAATAAAGATGACTCATTAATTACGCTTACTATAAATAAAAAGGAATGTATGGTCGATGGGGTACAAAAGGAATTAGACGTACCGGCGACATCAACAAATGGGCGAACTTTGGTGCCGCTTCGTTTTGTCGGCGAAACTTTGGGAGCCACTGTAGAGTGGGTGGCAGCAAGCAAACAGGTAAAAATTACCGGTGCAGACTATATAACCCCGCCCAGTGCCGCAGAAGAAAAAATAGCACAGTCGATGCTTTCCCTGATCAATTCCCAGCGGGTAGCCGATGGCTTATCTAAACTGGTTTTGATCGATTCCTTAGATGCTCTGGCAAGAAACCATGCTTGGGACATGAAGAAGAATAATTTCTTTTCCCATACTTCGCCAAGCTATGGAAACACCCAAGCAAGGGTACAAAATAATGGCCTTTGGGGTACGAATGAAAATATCGCTTATGGCTATCCCGATGCTCAAAGCGTCGTAGACGCCTGGCTGGCTTCTTCCGGCCATTATGCCAATATTATGGGAGAAGATTTATGTTTTATTGGCCTGGGCGTTTGTAAGACCTATGATGCAGGGACGGCTTGTATTTACTTTGTGAGTGAGACGATAAGTGGCGAGGGTTTTTTCGTGCAAGATAGAGATGCTTCATATTCCGGCCTTACCAGCATAACTTTAGAGGGATATGCTCTTAACGATGATGTGCCGATTGTTGTTTATCAGCTTGATCCGGACGACCAAAGCATTTATATCTCACGCCAGGAGTTTGATATAGCTAGTTTATCGTCTGATTACAGTTTCCAAACGAAGATAACACTTTGGGACAGCGGTGTTTTTGCCGTATGTATCGGTGAGGATTATTTGTTGGTAGATAACCGCTAAGTTTTTTAATGATATAAAAAAGACGGGCTTATGCCCGTCTTTTTTGTTGGTTAATTTATGATATTAGCAAATTTAAATGGGGGAAATTTTGCTTGTCAGCAATTTTTCCAAATGTGAGAGGTCGTGCGCTAGGTAATCTGCGCCTGCTTCGATAAGCTCTTTTTCCGAAGAAGTTCCCCAAAGCACTCCGAATGTGGTTAATCCTGCTGCTTTGCCGCAACCGATATCAAAAAGACTGTCCCCGACAAAAGCGCTGCCCTCAGCTTTTATGCCCATCTTTTCTAAGGCATATAGTGCAGGTCCAGGCTCGGGCTTATGACCGCAATCATCGCTAGCAGTAACTACAGCCTCAAAAAAGTCCATAATTTCCAAGCCCAAGAGTGTAGAATCAGCGCCTTTTAGTGATTTGGAAGTCACAATACCCATGGTATAGCCTTTGGCTTTAAGATTTTCAAGCATGAAGCGAACTCCTTCAAAAAGACGCAAAGCTTGGGGTTTGAATGCTAAATAATGTTTGCGATAAGCTTCATAATATTTTTCTCCCTGCCCTTCTCCCAAAAGGATTTCTCCTGTGGTTATCAAAGGCAGGCCGATCAAAGACATTATTTTTTCTTCATCCCAAAGGATATTTAATTCATTACAGGTGAGCTTTGAGGTTTCTATAATGAAAGGGACGGAATCAATGAGCGTTCCATCCATATCAAAAAGAATAGCAGCCATGTTTTGTCTCCTTATTTTAGCAATTATAGTTTTTTGTAAGAGAAAGTGCGGCAGCAATTGCGGTATTGTAGACAGCCTTGATGGCTACTTTATTTCTGGTAGCGGCGTCAAGACAGCTTTGGTATTCCGGGGCGATAGTGCTATTAGGATTCCCCAAAACTCCGCTGATTTTTATATCAATAGCCCCATAGATTGTATCTACGGTAATTATTTGCCGTTCTTGTACTAATCTTTGTTCGCGACAGATACGTAGGCCGATAGTTGTAGTTTGTTCAAAAAGTAATTGCGCAAGCTTTTGACCCTGTCCTTCTTTGGCTAGGACTGTCAGCTCCCAGGCGGGGCGGCCCTTTTTCATCATGATCGGGCTATAGGCCATATCTAATGCGCCGGCAGCAAAAGCCAATTGCCATAAATTACCTAATAGTTCTGGCGAGGCATCATCTATCCAAGTACGGATAACTTCTACGCTATCCTGCGTTTGACACTCGCCGAGCATTACTGTAAGTATGTTAGGACTGGGTAAATCTTTTTGCCCACCACCACGACCAATTTTCTCGGGCGTAAAATCAGGAAGAGTAAAGCCCTTGATAGCCGTCATTAAAAGAGCAGCACCAGTAGGCGTGATCAATTCTCCTTCCAATGGGCTTTGATAAACTTGTGCCCCTTGCAAAAGCTCCATGACAGCGGGAGCCGGTACCGGCATTCTGCCATGCGCACAATCCACAAAGCCGTGTGAGAGTGGTAGGGAAGAGGCATATACTTCTTCTATTCCTAGAAGGTCCATGGCCAGGGAAAAACCGACGATATCGAGGATAGTATCAGCCCCACCCAACTCATGAAAATGCACTTCTTCCGCACCACATCCATGAACACGCGCCTCCGCTTCGGCCAAGCGGCGAAAAGTTGCCAAAGCAAAATTCTCTATTTTAGGAGCAAAATGAGCGGCGGTGATGATCTTTTCCATATCATGCAGATGTCGGTGTTTTTTCTCCTCGGGTAAGTTGAAGGATATCTGCTGGCAGGCAATACCGTTTTTTTGCGCCTGATTTAATTTAATATCCCATGAAGGCAGGTCGAGATGGCGTAATTGCCTTTCCAATTCTGAAACAGGTGCTCCGGCATCTATTAAAGCGGCCAGTGCCATATCACCACTAATACCGCTGGGACAATGAAAATATGCGGTCTTGCTCAACAATATCCCTCTTTTCCGGTAAGATTTTAGATGAAATATTACTTTTAGAAAGAGGAGCTTTTTAGCTCCTCTTAATCAGTGACTAGATTTAATGGGACGGAAGGAGAAATTGGCTGGCTGACATCCGTTCCCTCCGGTAAAAACTCTAGTGTTTTCCCTTCCACCAACAATTGCACTGCGTTTATTCCCTCAATATTAGTAAGGGAGTAGGTAAGGGAATCAACCAACATCCTTTCGGCAGCAGTACCGCCACCATAGCCTAATACTTCTTTAGAGAAGTCGACATAAGCTATGCCATCTTGTAATTTTAAGTTCAAAAGCTTTGTGCCTTGCCAAATAGTACGGTAAGAACCGCTATTTTCTTGGGGACCTTTGAGCATTTGTTCGATAGCTATTTTAGCTAAATCCTCTTGAGGGGCCGCTTGATTTGTAATAGCTGAAGCTTCTACTATAAGTGTTTGGGGAACAAGGTACATTGCCATGTCATCACCGAAATAATAGGTAAGAGACGTTCCTTGTGTTCCAGGGTTGAGAATATTGGGAGAGGAAGCACTCAATGGAGAGCTGACATCAAGACCACCGATGTCGGAGATCTTTTGACCATCCACCAATATTTGCAGTTGATATTCAGGAGCTGAAGCTAAAACGGTATTGACGATACTGTTAAGTAAAACAGCTGCTTCTGAGGCAGATGCCACTTGTGTGACTTGCGAAGTCAGATCAGCATAAACAATCTTATCTTTATCAGCGATATACAGATCGATTAACTTTGTGTCTGCAGGAACGACGGTAAAAGCAAAATCATTAGGCGGGCCGGCAAGTAGTTTTTCCAAAGAAGTTTGCGCGACTTCGCGTGTGGCAGGAACCGTCATATTCAGGGGCAAAAGCAAGGAATGATTTGATGTTGTGAAATAAATAGTAACTGTAGTAGCTTCATTTTCTTCAAGAAGGGAAGTGCGCTCGGAGGTGTTATCGTTACTGGCAGTATTAAAACATCCCCCGCAAACAAGTATAGCCGCAAGCGTAAAAATCATTAATAATAGTTTCCCTGACTTTGAAAGAAGCGGCGATAGATGAGTTTTCATAAGCAAGCTCCTTTTCTTTTAAACAAGGACGAGAAGGGGTAACAGTTCTTTTGCTTCTAAATTATTAAGCATCGGTCCATCTATAATATTTAACAAAAATAGGGTCTCTAATTTAACAAAATTGCGCATGAAGCATACCTTAGTATATATTATATCGGTTGGACCGGGTTTAAAGTCTTAAATGTTGAAATATAAACTTCTCTTCTCATAAATAAAATCCTGCTTTTTAATAATAAGGCAGATATCAGGTCTAAAAAACGACAAAAAGCGAACTTAATATGTATAGCTTCTTTATTTCACCAAACATTATTAAGGGGTATGTCCAATCATTTTTAGCAAAACACCTGTCCGAAATAATAAAAATATGGTATGATTAATCAAGTGGCTAAGAATAGGTTTTCTTTAGTATATTGTCCGCAAAAACTGGCAAAGTAATACCAGAGGAAGGCGTTTAATATATGGATCAAAAAAATGATTATTCTCCAGAAAAGGAAAAGCCTAACAAAGAGGCTCTAATAAAAGAAGATTTACTAATCAACGAGCAAGAAAAAACAGCCGGAGCTATTTTTGATAACATCCTGGCTCAATATAAAAATGAGATGGAAGAAGAATTAAAAGAACTTCTGGCTATCCGTACAGTCCGCTCTCCAGGCAATGAGGGGGCTCCTTTTGGTGCAGAAATTAATAAAGGCCTTTTGGCTTCTTTGGCCTTGGCAAAAAACCTGGGATATACTTGCGAAAACCTTGATGGTTATATGGGTATAGCAGATTATGGTAATGCGCCCGAGCAGGTGGGAATACTTGCGCATATCGATGTCGTTCCAGAAGGCAATGGCTGGACTGTGCCCCCTTATGCAGGCGTTATTGTCAATGGACGAATATATGGGCGGGGTGCAATTGATAACAAAGGTCCACTGATTGCTTCTCTCTATGCCGGCATGGCAGTTCAAAAAAGCAAACTTCCCCTTTCCAGAACAATCCGTTGCCTAATTGGTACAGATGAGGAAAGTGGTTTTGAATGCCTGTCATATTTTTTAAAGCATAGGCAGCCGCCACAGGTCGGTTTTTCTCCAGATGGGCATTTTCCTGTTATTTATGCCGAAAAGGGTCGCGTCTGCTTTAAGTTTTGTTATTCTTTTGCCCGGGAGAAGGGAGATATTTTACTTTCTTCCCTTGCTGGAGGCTCTGCCGCCAATATGGTTCCCGATACTGCCCAGGCTATTTTAGCTACAAGTGCAGAAGGTAGCGCAGCAATCTACGCTGCTTATGAAATTTATTCGCAAAAGGATAATCTTTTGTTGGAAGAAGATGGTTTGTCATTTACCATAACTGCCAAGGGTGTTTGTGCGCATGCTTCTTTGCCAAAGACCGGTGTCAATGCCATAAGTATTCTTTTGGGGTTTTTAAGCCGTTTGAAATTCGCGCCCCTAGGAGTTTGCCACTTTGTTCGCCATATTTATCCCATAGTCTGCGATGATGCCAATAATGCTGCTTTAGGCAAGGAATTTACCGATGAAAGCGGCCTTCTGACTATTGTACCCTCTGTGCTAAAGATGGAGTTGGGAAAGACTTCTTCTACCAAAAAAAAAGTGGAAGAAGGAGTGGTTTCTTTATTAGTGGATATGCGTTACCCAATTTTTGCGGATAGCGAGAAAATACATGAGCATTTTAATTCTTCCGCAACAGCTGTGGGTATAAATCTTTGTAGATGGGAAGATAGCCCGCCACTTTATGTAGATAAAGAAAGCCCCTTAGTGAGTACCTTGCTTGCGGCTTATAGGGAGATCGTTAAAGATACTTTTCCTCCTCTTGCCATTGGCGGGGGGACTTATGCCCGGGCTATGAAAAATTTTGTGGCATTTGGTCCTGTTTTTCCACATGGATTGGAATTAGCCCATCAGGCGGATGAGTATATCTCAACAGAAAACCTGTTCCGTTTGGCCAGAATCTATGCCAGGGCCATCTATCGTTTGGCAAAGGAAGAACCGGAAGCATAAATATAATAAGAAAATTTTTGGGTACTTGTTTAACAAAAGCCCGTTTAAAATTTAAGGTTAGTAATAAGGGGAGGAAATACCATGACTGCTTTTTTTATCGTCGTAGGCGTGGGCGTAGCTATAGCTATACTGATTTATTGTATGTTTATTTTACTTGGTTCTTTGGACGCCAAGCAAAAACGTGCCGCGGAGCAAGCTTTATTAAGCGAAACTGGCGGGGACTCTTTTGTTGATTTATATAATAATGCTGATACAGACGAGGAGAAAGAAGAGATCGTTCTTTTTGCCCTCAAAAGCGGCTATTATAAAAATACACAACAGGTAAATAGTGAGGAAATAAATACTTTAGAAGAAGAAACCCCTTTGCCAGAAGCTGGTGCAGAAGAATATCTGGAAGATGATATAGAAGAAGATGCCAGCGATGATATCGGTGAAGAAGAGTATATAGAAGAAGTTATAGAAGAACATATAGAGGAAATTTACGGAGAAGAGGAACTTATAGAAGACGTTTATGTAGAAGAAAGCTTTGTAGAAGAAGAATACATGGAACAAACAATAGTTGGTATGAAGAATCCTTTTATTTCCCCGCATACCAAAGAAAAAGAGCTGCAAATATTTGATTTTAGTAATAACAAAAATAATTTAGAAAATGAAGAATAAAAGCTTGATTCCTTTGTTTTAATACTTAAATAGCATTAAATTTTGCAGGAAAATATATATTTTATAGCGAAATGGACTTAATAAAAAATAATGGTTGTTTAATTATTAATACCTTTTGCAGGGGGCGAGGTTTTGCAAGTTGCCTTTTTTCTTCTTCCTAAAAGCGAAACAGTTTATCTCTTAGAGAATCATACAGTAAGGCAAGCATTGGAAAAGATGCAGCATCATGGTTATACTTCGGTTCCTCTCTTAGACAAAGAAGGTCATTATGTAGGCTCGATTACTACGGCTGATTTTCTTTGGTTTATTAAAGATAACACGAATATAAAGAATGCTGCCCTCAATAAAATGTTGGTGAGCGATATACCTCGCCAGCATTATAATGATCCTGTCAAAATTGATGCCAAGATAGAAGACCTTTTACGCATTGCCATGGAGCAAAATTTTATTCCTGTTACAGATGACTTAGGTGTTTTTATCGGGATAGTTCGTCGACGCGAAATTATGGATTTTTATATCAATAAGTATAAATTGTTTATTTAATTTGCATACTGTAGATGTTCTAACCTTGTGTTTTGCTAACAAATGGTGCCAAGGGGCGCCTTTTTCTTTAACTTAAACCACCTTTTATGAAGGCGGCGGCTTAAGCCGCCGTTTCTCCTACCTCAATGTTAGAATAGAATTATTAAGGGGGACCTAGGATGAATGAAGCCACAAAAACACCTCAAAGAGCAGATATAGACCAAAAGTACAAATGGAAGGTCGCGGATATCTATCCTGATGAGGCCCTTTGGGAAGCTGATTGTGAGAAAATGCGAGAACTGCTGAAAAAAAGCGTCAATTTTCAAGGGCATTTGGGGGATGATGTAGAGGTCTTTTATAATTTTTTAAGCTACCAGGAAGAGCTGGGACAAATCCTCGATAAAGCCTACACTTATGCCTCTATGAAAAAGGATGAGGACAATACAGTCTCCCGCTATCAAAGCATGAAAGATAGGATACAAGGTTTAGCAGTGCAGGCTGGCAGCGCATTGGCTTTTGCTCAACCGGAGATATTGTCTATCGAAGAAGATAAGATGGAGCAATATCTCAAAGATGAGCGGGTTGCCCTTTACCGCAAATATATTAAAGATATCACGCGTCTGCGTCCCTATACTCTCTCCACTTCCGAAGAACGTATTTTGGCCATGAGCGGGGAGATGGGCGCTTCTTTCGGCAATATCTTTTCCATGCTCAACAATGCCGATATGAAATTTCCGTTGATTACCAATGAAGATGGCGTAAAAGAAGAATTGAGCCATGGCAATTATATCCGCTTCATGGAAAGCAAAAACCGTCAGGTGAGGCAGGATGCATTTTTGGCGCTTTATGACACATATGGCAAAAGCCGCAATACTCTGGCTTCCCTTTTTTCCTCTTCAGTGAAAAAGGATGTTTTCTATGCCAATTGCCGCAATTATCAAGGCGCTTTGCAGGCCTCCTTATATGAAGATAATGTTGAAACAGAAGTCTATGACAACCTGATCTCTACGGTACGCGAATATCTGCCGCTGTTTTGGCGTTATCTTGATTTACGCCGCCGCATCTTAGGCTTGGATGAGCTGCATATGTATGATATTTATGTGCCACTTTGCCCGCAAGGAGGCGGAAAATATACCTATGAGCAGGCTAAAGAAATAGTGCGGGCCGGACTTGCTCCCCTGGGTGAGGAATATGGCCGTATCGCGGGTGAAGGATTGGAAGGCGGCTGGGTAGACGTTTATGAGAATATAGGCAAGACCTCCGGGGCTTATTCTTCCGGTGCATATGGAACGGCTCCATATATTCTGATGAATTTCCAGGGCAATCTTAACAGCGTTTTTACGCTGGCGCATGAGCTTGGACATTCTATGCATTCTTATTTTAGCTGGATGCGGCAGCCATATATCTATTCCTATTACAAAATATTTGTTGCCGAAGTGGCCAGCACGGTCAATGAAAATTTGCTGGTGGACTATATGCTAAAAAAAGCAACGACTAAAGAAGAAATGATGGACCTTTTGAATATGTTTTTGGAAGAGTTCCGGGGGACGGTTTTCCGGCAGACAATGTTCGCTGAATTTGAGAAAATGGTGCATGCGGAAGTGGAAGCGGGCGGGGCCTTGACAGCCGAAAGTCTTAATGAGGTGTATTATCAATTAAATAAAGAATTTTTCTTGTCAGACGACAATGCATCCCATATGGTAGTTGATGAACAGATTGCGCTGGAATGGGCGAGGATACCCCATTTTTATCACGCTTTTTATGTTTATAAATATGCTACGGGTTTTGCTGCTGCCTCCGCTTTAGCTAAAGGCCTGCTTGACCAGGATCCAGCTAAAGCCAAAGCAGCGCAGCGCCGTTATTTATATTTCCTGCAAAGCGGTGGTAGCGCTGATCCGCTTGATCTTTTGCGCAGCGCGGGTGTTGATATGTCCGAGGTCGCTCCCATAGAGGCAGCAATGGCAGTATTCGAGATTAGGCTCAAACAAATGGAGGATTTGCTCAAATAATTTGAATTTTAGCAAAATATATCTTGACCAGGCATTGTTTTTGGTGTAAGGTAAATATTAAAAATATCAGCTGTTTTCATCAGATCTACTCATCAGATCTATTACGGAAGGGGACTTGGATGGAAAAGCAACAAAGGAGACGGTAATATGGGAAAAGGAATTAAAGAACGTAGTCAAATAAAACAAATTATACCTTATAAACCAGGCAAACCAATTGAAGAATTGCAAAGGGAGATGGGCATTAGCAATGTTTGCAAGCTCGCTTCCAATGAAAACCCTTTAGGTCCTTCTCCGAAGGCGATAGAGGCAATTCGTGATGCGGCGTCTTCGGTAAATTTATATCCGGATGGATCTTGTTATACTCTAAGTCTGGCTTTAGCTGAAAAACTTGATGTTAGCAAAGATCAGTTGATTTATGGAACAGGGTCTGAGCAGTTGATCTTTTATCTATGCGCAGCTTATTTAAATGATGGTGATGAGCTAATCTGTGCTGACCCCAGCTTTTCTATGTATATCAATGGCGGACAGATCGTGGGCGCTAAAATCAATCTTGTTCCGGTTGATGCGGATCTGAAAAATGATTTGCCAGCAATAGCTGCGGCTATTAATAAACGCACCAAGATAATCTTTATTTGCAATCCCAATAATCCCACCGGTACTATCAATTCTAAAGCTGAACTGGACGCTTTTATGAACAAGGTCCCGGAAGATATCTTGGTTGTTTTAGATGAAGCTTATTGTGAATATGTTGAAGAAAAATATCGCGTAGATGGCTTAGATTATCTGCGTGCGGGCAGAAATGTAGTGGTGCTCCGAACTTTTTCTAAGGCGTATGGACTGGCCGGTCTGCGCATTGGTTATGGCATCACCACGCCAGAGATTGTAGATAGCGTATCGAAGGTTAGAGGAGCTTTTAATATTAATTCTCTGGCCCAAAAGGCGGCAGTGGCTGCTTTAGGTGATAAAGAGCATTTAGCAAAAGTGGTTAAGGCCAACAGTGTCGCTAGAGAATATTTCTATAAAGAACTGAAGAGATTAGGCGTTTCCTATACCTCGACCCAGGCCAATTTCATCCTTATGGATTTGAAAAAAGATGATAAAGAAGCTTTTAATTTCTTTTTAAGCAAAGGAATTATCATTCGTACTGCTGATATATATGATTTTGTTAATTATATCCGTGTCAGTACCGGTTCGGAAGAAGATAACAAACGCTTTATTATGGTTCTGGAAGAATTCCTCAATAAATAAGGTATAAATTTTATTATTATTAACAAAAGGCCCAAAAAGGTCTTTTGTTCTTTTCAAACATAAAGCAAAAGACCTTTTTGTTTTATGTAAAAATAGCGAGGATGCTAAATACAAGAGGAAAATTCATTGAAGATGGCGAATAAATCAAATATATAAGATAATTTAGGATAGAATACATAATAAAAGCATAAGAAGTAAATAAAAGGATGTTAATAAAAAGCCAGATAAAAAGAGAAAGATAAATAAACAAGTTTATTATAAAAGGCGGCTTATGTAATAGAGCGGTCTTTTATCTACTTTTCACTTTTTATGAAGCAAAAAAAAGAAAGGCAAGGGGTACCAATGAAAAATCAAATGACCATTCCTAAATTGATGGCCAAAAAAGGAAAAGGCGAAAAAATAGTCGTGGTCACTGCTTATGATTATCCGATGGCGGCTATTGCTGATACTTGTGGTGTGGACATACTATTAGTCGGCGATTCCTTGGGGATGGTAGTTTTAGGTTATGAAAACACTATGCCGGTGAGTATGGAGGATATGTTGCACCATACCTGCCCGGTAGTGCGCGCGGCGCAAAAGGCACTTGTAGTTGCCGATATGCCTTATGGTTCTTATCAGACAGGCAAAGAAAAAGCTTTAGAAAATGCTATCCGCCTGATCAAAGAAGGCGGTGCTGATGCAGTCAAAATAGAAGGTGGGCAAGAAATAGTAGAAGTAGCCAGCGCCATGCATAAAATGGGTATTCCGGTGATGGCGCATATCGGACTTTTGCCGCAAACAGCCTCTCTTTGGGGTGGTTATCATGTTCAGGGTCGTGATGAAGCGGCGGCTTGGGCCTTGGTGGAAGCAGCGCAGGCTTTGGAAGAAGCAGGAGTCTTTGCGGTGGTGCTGGAATGTATCGCCAGCGAAGTAGCCGCCTTGATTACAGAAAAAATAGATATTCCCACGATAGGCATAGGTTCAGGGCCTAATTGTGATGGGCAAGTGCTTGTATCTCATGATCTTTTTGGCCTTACCAAAGGCCATATTCCTTTCTTTGTTAAGAAATACGCTCAGCTGGAAAATGAAATGATTAAAGCCTATGACGCATTTATCGAAGATGTACGAACAGGGGCTTTCCCTGATGCAGAACATTCCTTCCCGATGGATGCCGAAGAGGCCAAAAAGCTTTATTAAGGGGTGTTTTATGCGTACGTTGATTGTAGGCGCAGGCGCAATGGGCGGGCTTTTTGGCTCGATGATTGCCCAAGCCGGAGCGGAAGTTTATCTCTATGATATAGATCAAAAAAAAGTAGATGCCATCAATGAAAAAGGCCTACGTATTATAAGAGCAGGTGAAGAAGATCAGATAGCCAAAATTCAAGCTTTTTCCAATATTGAAGATGCGCCCCATTGTGATTTTATTTTGCTTTTTGCCAAGACTTATCATACCGAAAGAGCCGCCAGGGAGATTGCCCTGGTTTCTGATGATAGTACGATTGCTCTGACGCTGCAAAACGGTCTCGGCAATGCCGAAGAACTGCTCAAACATTTAAAGCCCAAACAGGTTTTTTCCGGCGTAACATATCAGAGTGCCTCGGAGATGGGGCCAGGCGTAGTTTTTCATGCGGCTCGCGGCTTGACTATCGTTGCGCCTATGGATAAGAGGGGGCTTTCTGCGGCCATGGACCAGGCAAGGCTTTTTAATGATTGCCAGATCAGTGCGGGTGCGACAACGGATCTGAAACCAATCCAATGGAAAAAGCTGATCATCAACAGTGCCGTCAATCCACTATCCGCTATTTACGGTGTGGAAAACGGAAAACTGATCAAGAATGCCGAAGCAGTAACGGAAATGGCTTCATTAGTTGTTGAAGGTGTAGCTGTGGCGCAAAAAATTGACATTCCGCTGAATTATGGTGAGATGTGGGCTTCCGTTTTGGAAACCTGCCGCCGTTCCTCCGCTAACCGTTCTTCCATGCTTTGCGACGTGGAGGCCGGACGGCCTACGGAAATAAATGCCATCAACGGCAGCATTATTGCTTTAGGTGACTCCCACGGAGTCGATACTCCTGTTAATATCCGTGTTTTGCGCAATATCGTCAGCATCCACAGAGGCCGTAAAAAATAAGGGCTGATATCGGGGAGGTTCGGGCTTGTGAGTGCAATTTTTTATTTTATTGTCCTCATTCCTGTATTGTGTATCCAGATGGGACTTTCTTTCATGATACCTAAATGGAGCTGGCAAAAATGGATTCCGCTTGCCGCTTATCTTTTGGGGGCTGGCGTTTGCGCTATCATCGGCAGATTGAGCCATGCTTATGCCGGAATTATTTTCGTTTCTTTAACTTATTTGCTGCTATGGGCAGCAGTCGTTACTTTGATTTTAAATTTAGTTTTTACTCAAATCAGAAAAGCAAGAGATAGAGCTGCTGCAGAAGAAAATTCTCCGGAATAACTTTTTTATAATTTTTTACCTCTTGTCAACTTGAAGTTTTCTATGTATAATGAATTGGTCGGCTTTTATTGCGCATACTAGCTAAGTGCGGTAAGTAGCTTTTTAAGCCAGACGATAAAAAAATATCGATATGGAGAGATGGCCGAGCTGGTCGAAGGTGCATGACTGGAAATCATGTGTACGGGAAACTGTACCTGGGGTTCGAATCCCCATCTCTCCGCCAAAAATACAAAGCAGGCCTAAAAGGCCTGCTTTGTATTTTGATGAAAATAACTGGAGATTCGAACCTGTAAATTTACGAGCATAGCGAAGTAAATTTGGGTTCGGTGGAGCGATAGCGGAAAAGCACATATGGTTGATTTTTTCAACCATATGTGCGCTATCCCCACCTCCGCCAAAAACCCCTGTACCGAATAGGTATAGGGGTTTTGCTTTAGGCGTTTAATAAATTTTATTGAGTTCTAGATTCTACTAATGTTAATAAATTATTCAAATCAAAAGGTTTGGCAATTATATCCTGATATGTTTCTCTAGGAGGAAAGTCACCGTATCCAGGCATGGATCCTGAAATAATTAATACTGGTATCTTATCATAACAAGGACAGCCCCTCATTTTTATAATAAATCCTTACCGGATAATATAGACATTTTTAAATCTACTAGTATCAGATCTGGCTTTAGGCCTGCATATAATTTCTCTAATCCGTCTAAACCGTTTTTTGCTAATATTACATTATGGCCAGCATCACTCAATGCTAGTTCCAGAACAAATCTTAAATTAGGTTCATCGTCAATTACCATTACTACACTCAAAATATATTCCTCCTATTTAAAGCTTCCAAGCTATTATATCACGTATTAATAGGGGAAAAAGTCGAAGTCTAGGTTTAAAAAAAATATTTGTCTAACCCTACAGAAAGATTATGGTAAATAGCGAATATTAAAGGAGCTTGTCGAGGGAGGTTAAAAAAGGGCTAATGGATAATTTTAAAAACCTAATTAACGATATGTTTATTTCTACAGAAAGGGCACTAGGTATTCATATTACATTGCTAATTATCGAGCGAACCCTATGGAAAGTTCGGGAAAAATATGAGGAGGCAAGTCTAATAAGTTATTCCGATGAAGGAATTGTTTTAGATAAGCTAAATGAATTGAATGATTCGTCGAAAATTAAACTCATAACCCAGGATTTTATTTCTAATTTCGTGGATATCTTGAGTTGTCTGGTTGGCCAGCAGCTAGCGAATGAACTGACAATTAAACTAGAAGAATCAAGGAGGTCCTAAAATTGGAAAGGATTGAAACGGGAGTTTTAGCCTTAGATGAAATTTTGCAAGGTGGTTTTCCAAAAGGAAGCACGGTATTACTTGTTGGAAGGCCAGGCTCCGGTAAAACCATCTTAGCACATCAGATGATGTTTCATAATGCCTCTAAAAACCAAAAAGTGATATATATTACGACTCTTGCTGAGCCTCCGGTGAAAGTTTTAAAGTTCCAGCAACAATTCGATTACTTTGATATAAATAAATTCCAGCAGGAAGTTATCTATCATGATCTTGGCAGTATTTTAAGAAAATATGGTACGGGTCATGCTATGAAGTCGATTGAAGATCTATTAAAAACTCATAAGCCTACCCTGATCGTTATAGATACTATCAAAACTATTTCCGATATCATACCCTCTCTTTTAGAATATAGAGAATTTATCCTTGACCTATCCATGAAATTAGCTACTTGGGAATGTACTGCCTTGTTTTTAGGAGAATACTCTGAAGAAGATATAGAAATAAGACCTGAAAGTGCTATTGCCGATGGAATTATTTATTTATCTGGACTAGAGGAAGCAAGATACCAGAAAAGATATTTAAGGATTTTGAAAATGCGGGGAACAAAGTTTATCGGAGGGGAGAATGTATTTACCATCTCTCAAAAGGGTATTGAAGTTTTCCCAAGACTTAATCCAATTACTGATAAGCAAATTTATGAGCAGTTTTCAAAGAAAGTACCTACAGGCGTTCCCAGACTGGATGAACTCACTTTTGGAGGTCTGCAAAAAGGGTCAACAACCTTATTAAGTGGAGCAGCAGGCTCAGGAAAGACTATTTTGGCTTTACACTTTATATATGAAGGTTTACAACAAGGTGAAAATGCGGTTTATGTGTCTTTTGAAGAAAACCAACAACAGATCATAGAAGGTGCGCTTAAGCTAGGGATTGATTTAAAACCTTTTATAGACAATCGTAATTTAAAACTTATTTATTATTCGCCTATAGAGCTGGATGTTGATATTAATATTTTTGAGATTCAAAAAATGGTTCAACATTTTAATGCAAAAAGATTAGTAATAGATTCTATATCATCATTTGAAATAGGAATGGAAAACAAAGTCAAGTACACAGATTATATCTGGGGGATTACGGATTATTTTAAAACTCTAGGCGTAACTGTCTTATTAACACATGAAATTCAAGACTCAGCTAATATATCAACATTAACAAAACGTGGTATAAGTTTTGTCGCAGACAATATTATCCTCTTGCTTTTTATGGAAGCAGACTTTGATGTTAAAAGATATATACGTATTGTTAAAATGAGAGGAAGCCAGCACTCTACTAAATTAAGCGAGTTTAGGATTGAAAACAATAGGCTTGATATCCTATAGGAAAAAGTGGTACTTGTTGCTGGATTTAGAGGTCGAATGTATGAATAAAATATTTAGTTCAAACCGTTGGCTAAGCTTCCTTGAGAGTACCGCTAATGGACTTCAAATCAACTTATCTTTCTTGCTTTCGGAGTTTGAAAGAATAGAGGCCTCTGATATTTGTCCGCTTTGCCATAACCACTACCTTCCTTTAACAAATAATGATAATTTGGAGGCCTATAAATTAGCTCCAGACGGTTTAACAGAGTTTGTTACTGAAAATGGAGATTCTGCGATTTCTTTAATAATAGATGGAGGTATTCCTCTTATTATAAGGGGATGCCCGTGTTGTAAAGAAGCCGGCAAATTCTCCCTTATGGATAGAGCTCAAATCGCTCAAAAACTTCTAAATAGTTTTTACATTGCTTTATCAGAAGGGTTTGAGGGTGGTAGCCGTGCAATAGAGAATTCTACCCTCAGACATATGAATCATATTATTCTCTCTTTATTTCAAGGAAAAGAAGATGCCGCGGAAAGATCCTTTGATTTAATACTGAGTGCCTTAATTATCATTCTTGATGCTCAAGGAAGTTGGCTCGAATTAAATGACCCATTGAATTCTCAAGTCATATATAAAGGTGATCAGCAGGTCATTAATAATTATTTAGATATAGGGATAGAGTCAACCGGAGTATCAGTTGATATAGTTAATAACGGGATCAAGGGACGCATAGGAGTATTTGCTCCGGCGGATATTAAACAAGCTAATCAGCTACTGCCCTTAATGGCGCAGGAAGCAGCTATAGTAATAGAAATTGATAATCTCTTTAAGCTTTTTCATAAAAGATTGATTCGGATATTAGAGGCTATAGATAGTGCTATTGTAGTTGTTGATAAAAAAGGGATTTTGAGTTATGCCAACAGTCCTTTTCAGCAATTGACCGGAATACCTAATATTGAGATCATAGGCAAACAATTTGATTTTATTACTGGACCCTGGACTCCTTATATAAAATCGGCAATAAGCGAGCGTATAGAAGGAAAAGTTGATATTTTAAGATTAAATAACCAGCAGGTATGTATAGATTGGCAGGTTTGTCCTTTAATTGAAGATGAAATCGTCCAGGGCTGGATAATCTTCATAAAAGACCGCACTGATTATTACCGTTGGCAGGAAGAAATAAAAAAAGCAGAGCGACTAGGCATTACTTCCTCGTTAGTGGGATCGTTAGCGCATGAGCTTAGAAATCCAATGAGTGCGGCCAAAGCTTTATTACAAATAGCACAAAAAAAAGGCGATGTTCGAGGAGCGGAAGGATACTTTGATTTAGTAAATAAAGAAATTGACAGAATGACTAGATTATTAAACGAATTTCTTCTTCTGGGTAAGCCCGCCGAAAAACATGATGAACCTCTTCAACTTGCCTTATTAATAGAAGAACTGCTTCCATTATTGGAAGCAGAGGCTTGTAATTATGGCTCGGAATTACAAATAAATATTAAATATAACTCTCTTATAAAGGCTGATCCAGGCCAGATTACTCAAGTTCTTATGAACCTTATATGTAATGCGGCCCAAGCAGCTGGCGAGTCAGGTAGAATAGTTCTTTCCCTGCATGAAATAGAAGAAACTGCCGTTCTGACTATAAAAGATTCCGGACCGGGTATTGATCCGAAAATAAGAGATAGTCTTTTTATGCCTTTCTTTACTAGAAAAGAACGTGGAACGGGGCTAGGTCTTCCGGTAGTTCAAGCAATAGTTCATAACCATGGGGGAGATATCTTAGTAGAAAATGCTAAAGAGGGTGGGGCGGTATTTAAAGTTATTCTACCATCCTATAAGAACAGTATTAATAAAGGTGTAGACGTTCTAATTATTGTTAAAGACATATGATAAAATACCCTTCCAGACAAGTAATAAAAGAAACAGGATTAGATTTTATTTCAACAGATAATCTTGAACAAGCATATATATTATTAGAAAGTTGCCAACCCCAAATAGTAATAGTGGAAAACCGCTTGCTAGAAGATATTAATGATTTAATCATACTTAAACAAAATATGAAAAATTCTAAAATTATTATTTTAGGGGATACCGGTTTCTCTGGTTTTATGGAAGATATAAATTGTATTCCAAGCCCAATAAATTATACTAGATTGGCAAGTCAGTTAAATTTATTTAAATACGAATAATAATTTATTTGCTAATTTTTTGCTAACAAATTTAAAAAACCGCTTAATAAAAGCGGTTTTTTGTTATTAAACGAGAAAAGACAAAACAATATATATGTAATGCTTATGTAGTAGCAGATGTATGTTTGGGCTGTTTCTCAAGAAGGGTTTCTAATTCATTAACCTGTTGTCCAAAATATTGAAGAAATTCTTCGATTGGTTCGGGGGAGCTCATATCCACGCCGGCATTTTTTAATAACTCTACCGGATAATCGGCAGATCCTGCTCTTAAGAATTCTTGGTATCGGGCCAAGGTATTTTCATCTTTGTTTTGAATATTGCCTACTATGGAACAAGCCGCAGATACAGATGTAGCATACTTGTAAACATAAAAACTATCATAAAAATGAGGTATAAGGGACCATGCGACACTGTTACCATTTCCTAGGTTAACTGTATCCCCATAATATTCTTTCATGATGGAACCCCACAAATTGTTCAGAGCCTGAGGAGTCAGAGACTCGTTGGCTTCAACCAACTCATGGGCCTTCTTTTCAAACTCGGAATACTCCACCTGGTAAAAAAACATGACATTTAAATTATTAATATAATAATCAAGCAGGTATATTTTTTCTTGGTTTGATTTGGCATTCTGCAAGAGGTAATTCATCAGTAGAAACTCATTGACGTTAGAGGCTACTTCGCCAGTGAAAATTACTTCCTCTGATTTTTCATATATCTGGGCATTCTGGGAAGAGTAAAAATGCATGGCATGTCCCATCTCATGAGCCAGCGTCACCAGTGAATCCAGACTACCGTCATAATTCAAAAGTATATAAGGATGATTTGAGTAGCAGGAAGCGCAATAGCTGCTGGTATTTTTATTATCGTCGGAGTAAACATCAATCCATCGGTTTGCGACCGCTTTATCGAAATTTGCAATGTATTCTTGGCCTAATGGCGTTAGAGCTGCTCTGACGATTTTAACCGCTTGGTCATAGGGAATATCCATTTTATACTCGCTGCTAAAAGGAACCCAGAAGTCATACCGATATAGCTCTTTATATCCCAAAGCTTTTTTACGTAGTGAATAATAGTCATGTAACGAGTTAAGATTGTTATGGGTCGAAAAAATTAAATTATCATAGATGCTTCTTGGGATATTTTCTTCTGCTAAGGTTTGATTTAAAGAGGAATCATAATTCCGTGCTTTGGCGTAAAATACATCGTATTTGACGTGGGAAGCATAGGTTGCGGCCAGGGTATTGTTATAAGAAGCTACGTTATCCATATATGCTTCGTAGGCTTTTTTTCTTAGTTCCCTGTTTGAGCTTTCGAGGATTTGATTATATTTCACAGGGGTTAACTCTATATCATGACCCTTTTCATCTTTTATGAAGGGGTACTTAAAGTCGGCATACATGAGATTCTCAAAAATAGTATAAGGTGAAGCGCTGAGTTCTGAAGTCATGGAAAGGAGATTTTCTTCTTCCGCAGAAAGAATGTGATCCTTTTGTTGAAGCAAGTTCTCAAGCTCCAAGTTATAAGAAGACATACCGGGGTCATTGATCATTTTGGTAAGCTTTTGTTTTGGCAATTTCATGATTTCTGTGGGTATAAAGGAGGTAGCGCTTTGATAATCGCCATCTAAAGCATCATATTGCATTTTTAGCTCTTTTGCTTTTGAATCGGCATAGTCTAAATCTAAACTCAAAGTGCTATAAATCATGAGTTTTTCCAGAATTTTTCTTGTTTTACTCTGGATATCCAACACTTGTTTGATGTTTTTCTCGTTATTCAGTTTTCCTTTATATTTTTCGATTTGTGGCAACAATTCGTTTCTAACCATGTCGACATCTTTTGAAAAGGCTGTTTGGTCAGAATAGAGTTCGCTCAAATTCCATTTATATTTTTCCGCCGCATTGCTTCTTGTAACTATGCCTTTTTCAGCCGCTAACGCTGCCGGTATTTGGCCTATAATTAAGGAAAAAGTTAAAGACAGAAAAATTAAAACTTTAAGATAGGCAGTTTTTCTCGAAGTAATGATATGTAACGCCTCCTTTATATAATCCCATTGTTTTCTGCTTCGACAATAATTTCCAATTTCCTCTGTTAGATTATCGTTTTGTATTGCTCTATTGCATGGACATGTGCCTGTTTAATTGGTAAAGGTATACGCCAAAGAGTATAAGGAAGCTTTCTGTAAATGAGTGGTGGCAGAAGAAGTTAGTGTGGCAACTAAGCCGGGAGCTCACTACCTTCATGGAAACCCCCTGGCTTATCATAAGACTGGCGTTGGTATGTCGGAGGTCGCGTACCCTGATGTGCTCCAGCCCATCAAGCAAACTACGAATAGCAATATAATCATTGATATTATGTAAGGTATCATAGTGGTGGGCAAAGAGGTATCAAGGGGACTCTTATTTGCTAATCTTGGGACATCCAGCCTTGCAATTTTAATTAGAGCATGATATATTTCAATTGATACTTAATAGAGGAGGTTTGTAAAATAAAGTGATGGATCTTAAACCTTATATTCGAGAAGTCCCTGATTGGCCAATAAAGGGCGTAAATTTCAAAGATATTACCACCCTACTGCAAGACTACAACCTTTTAAAGTATGTAGTGGATGAAATGATTGAGCCGTTTAAAGAAGTAAAAATTGATAAGATAGTGGCAATAGATGCCCGCGGTTTTCTGTTTGCAACACCGATTGCGTATAAAATCGGGTGTGGAGTTAGCCTGGTGAGAAAAGAAGGCAAATTACCATATAAAACCATAAAAGAAAGCTATGAAAAAGAATATGGGCTTGATGTTTTGGCAATGCATGAGGATACAATTAAAAAAGGCGAGAAAGTTTTGGTAGTGGATGATCTATTGGCTACAGGCGGTACTATAGAAGCGACAATAAAAATGATTGAACGATTAGGCGGAGAAGTGGTCGGCGCCAGTTTTGTTGTTGACTTGCCGTTTTTGGGCGGAAGAGAAAAACTGGCTAAATATAATTTAAATTGTTTGGTGACATACGATGAAGAATAAAATAGGAATTATTGGCGGCAGCGGTCTTGACGACCCCAAAATTTTAGTAAATCCCCAAGAAATTGAGTTAGAGACACCTTATGGGAAAACGGCGGACAAACTAGTCTGCGGATTTATCGGAGATACAGAGGTAGTGATACTGGCCAGACATTCTAAGGAACACAGCATTTCACCTACCAAAGTGCCATTTCGTGCTAACATCTGGGCTTTAAAAGAAATTGGCTGCACACAAATTTTAGCAACGACTGCCTGCGGTTCTTTGAGGGAAGAAATGGAGCCTGGAGACTTGGTCTTTATCGATCAGTTTATTGACTGGACGAAATTAAGAAAATTATCCTTTTTTGAAGATGAAGTGGTACATACTCCAATGGCCGAACCTTTTGACGCTAATTTGCGAAATAAATTAGTTGCCGCCGCAAAAGAGCTGGGGTTTAAACATCATGAAAAAGGAACCATGATAACCATTGAAGGTCCGAGATTTTCGACCAAGGCAGAATCAAAAATGTTTCAACTAATGGGAGCCGATTTGATAAACATGTCAACGGTACCCGAAGTGTCCCTGGCCAACGAACTCGCGATCCCCTACCAATCAATAGCTATGGTAACTGATTATGATTGCTGGAAAGAAGATGAGGAATCGGTATCATTTGAATTGATCCTGAAGAGGATGAAAGAAAACGCAGAAAAAGTAAAACAACTGTTGATAAAAATGGCTGAATAAAAACATAAAGCTTTGTGGATGCAAATTACAGATATAAAAAAGGCGGAAGATAAAATTAGCAATAAAAACAGTATGGCCGTTTATTTTTCCCGTACGCCATATTATGGAATTCTGCAAATTTAAACTTTCTTTTTAAACTTCTTTTGCTTTCACTACATAATCTACTAAAAATAGGGGTTTCAGTTCTTAGTGTCTGAAGCCCCTTTTTCTATGCAGATGAATCGATTCTTAGGCTCCGCAAAAGAGGGAAGATTACAATATTGACTTAATACAATATGTATCACATAATTAAGGGTGATTAATAATAGCAAATTGAGGGGTATACACCGGAGTAAATCAAAAAAGGAGCCATCACGTAAAAATGTGGTAAAAGTGGGGAAAAATACTTTTTCAACAGTCGAAGTGAAATGGGGGGTATTGTCTTGAAAATAACTATTGATGGGCTGGTACTGGAGTTTACTGCCCGCCAGACTATTTTGGATGTGGCGCTGCAGAATGATATCAAAATACCGAAT